>Ga0099822_1008635_pt1 | contig 12998 bp, 4 predicted proteins | sample CowpeawhiteBW_FD_76839 | JGI IMG/M metagenome (GOLD analysis project Ga0099822, IMG submission 76839) | Root nodule microbial communities of legume samples collected from California USA - Cow pea white BW | ecosystem: Host-associated > Plants > Roots > Nodule | place: USA: California | collected... | reverse complement strand
TTTTTATATATATAATTATATATATATATATATATATATATATATATATATATATATATATATAACATTAATATTACATATATATGTTTTAGTTTTAGGAAATAAGTTAATATTTTAGATTAAAAATAGATATTCTAAATATTTTATACTTAATATTCTGTTACATTTTACTCTATATATAAAATATATCAATAAAATATAAAAATATGTTCCTTCATATAATATATCACATATATCTCTTATATCTCTCATTTTTTAAAAGTTCTAAAAATCCCAACAACTAAAAATTGTTTCTAATTATATTCATATAAATAATTTTGTTGAATTTATTTATTTATTATTATTGTTTATCACTTTATACATCTATAATTAAGTCTATAACAAAATTGTTAATATATTTGATTTATTTTTGTTAGCACCGTAATATGCAACAGTAATGCAAAAGATTGACAGTTTCTTTTTTACAATTGAAATATAAATCCAACCCCACAAATATTCGCTTGATAATAATGTAGTTTTTAAAACTGTTTCTAATATCAAATAAGTCCCTAAAATAATTCGAAAGAAAATTATTTAAAATTATGAGTATATGTTTGATAAGTTTTGTCATAAATATTTATAGAAAAATAATTTTTTCATTGGTTGAAATTAGTTTATGTCGGTTGTACCACAAGAAAGAAAGTTGTCGGCGTAAGAAGAAAAATCCAGTGGTGTGAAACTATTCGTAACACGTTTGGGCCTATTGGACTATCTGGACTGTTAAGCCAGCAGGTCCAGGACAATATAAAATTTTTTGTTTATAATTTAATTCATAATTAAATAAGTACAAAAGATTATGTATTAAAAGTGGAAAATATTCATAATAAAAAGATAAAAATGATATTCTATATTTTTTTAAGGTTCAATTTTTATTGTTTCTTAAATAAAATAATTTGGTGTAATTTATTCTTAACAGGAGAAAAAAAATCTAAATAATATCATAGCAAAACAACCTAATAACATGTTTAATACGAGGAGTGAAAAGAGATAAAAAAAAATTAACATACAATGATATTTTCTCCCTTTGAAAACAAAGGAAACAAAAATTAACTTTAAGAAATAAAATTTTAGTTTCTTCCTTCATTTTCTATTTATTAATATACATAAAGGATAAACTACTATATATTTTTTTTATATCTTGGTACAAAATATTTATCAATTTTTGTCCATCACTAATTTCCTTGGATTAAATAAGGTATTTGAAAAAAATAGTACATTTGATTGTTCATTCTCCTTCAGTATCTTAAAACTATTCTCAAATTACCTGTCACCAGAGCAAGTCTATCGATAAGGCTATATAATATTACACAGCTTCATCAACACCGTCATTATCACTTCAATCATTGTGATCATAATCAACAAATTTTTTATTAGGTTCTTGCCTTTGAAATTATGAACAGTATACAGATGTATATAAATATACTTTGTTCCTCACTCAATTATATGAGTGCAAAGAATTTAAAACTGAAAAAACTTTATGAAACTTGTTTAACTGGGACATTAATATTTTACAAGGATCAAACTTGAGATTGCACAGTCAGCACCCCATTATCCCCCTCAGGATTTTTGTTCTGTTCCTGTGCACTGATGATTGTAGGGTCCCATCAAATAGACCCAATTATTTGTTTCACATGCATGGAGATTGAAAATGTAACATCACTAACTCCCCCAAATTAAACAAATAATAAGCTTCAAGATATTTAATGATCCACAAGACTATTGTATTTGTGTGCACATGGACAATCAAAGGGGCTGCAAGTGTTTATTGCCCTAATGCATGAATAAGCAAATCCTAATATCTGAAAGATATTCCATTTTCGCTATAATAGAGACATATCTGATTAATATGATGCATCAATCTTTTCTTCCTGTTGGTAAGATAACTTGTAAAATTTAGCCCTTTTGACAGGTAATTGGAGGAAAAATTATATGCTGAAAGGGAAACGAAATCACTGTCATGCATGGATGCTTCCAAACTATTTGACTTGAGCTTTTCTTTGCTGATGCAAATTGACAATAAGAAAGAGTAAATATACACATATAATATAAGGTCTATTTCAATTTGTTCTTATGACTTCCTATGTATTTGGTTGTATAGTTACTGGTTCCTCGCTAGTTTCTATCCTGAACTTTTGTCAATTGTTTATTCAGTGAAAATTTTATGCTTCAAAGTTTTGGTGTAGCCACTCAAATTATGAATGGATATGTTGGAGCATCATTGGTCAAAACTATTTCAGTAATCAGAAAAGAAAGAAAGGAAAACATAAAACTTGTTTCAATGGTGGGGGAATGGTTCTTGAGAACAAGTTCTACGTGAATGATGCTTACTTTCTTTCTTTTTTTCGTTTTCATGTTGTTTTCTCTCTGTCATTTCTGTCATGTCTTCTGCGAAGTGAACAACCCATAATTTTTTTTATCTTGCTACTTTCACTTTCAGCAACAGTACATGTAGATGCCCACTGAGGGACCAATTATCTGGTGTGAAGCTTTTAGAGGAATAGGCCCACGCTAAGGACATTCACACAAAATCCTTTTGTTTGTAATGGGTACACTTCGTGTCACTTCCCAATACACCACAATAAAATAAATATCCTCTTCTCTAACACCGAGTTATGATTTTGTTTCCCTTATTTTTCATTGTTCACTTTGTCCGTACCGAATAGTTAACCGAAGAAAGCTGTTAAATATGTTCTTTTTGTGGCCTTAGAGTTTCTCAAGTAGTCGGTGGTGTGGCAGAAAATTGGTGTGGTTTTTTGCCTCGTTGTGGCTGCAGTCTTACAACTGTTGAATTAGCAATGAAATCTATCTGTGTCTGTGTGGTGTGTGGTGTGTACAACTGGATGACCCTTTTGAAAGAGGTAAATCAGAGGAAGACAAGTATTGCATACTTTCTTGTCTTGAGTGATTGAGAGGGGAAGGGAAGTGTGCTCAGGTCCTTCAAAAAGTGAAAACAATCTCTATCTGTAGGAGACAGTGACAGACACCCATTTAAGAAATAGGGTCCCTGGTGCTTTGACAGTGAGCGAAAAAAAGAAAAGAAAAGAAGAAAGTTCAATGGATTCTCAGTTTCAGAAGGATCAAGAAAAAAAAAAACTGTAAAAAGAGACAGAACAAATCCCGAACATATCAAAAGATATTAGGATTTGAAACTATTGCAATGTCAACTGTTCAAGTCTTGGTACAAAATAACAAGAATTTGTATACACAAAAATAACTCAGAAGCTACATGTACATTGAAATGAACAGCTTAAGAATTTTGAGGGAGAGAAGCATTGAATTGGAACAAGCCTTATTTCAGCAGTGGTTGGTGCCTCTATGTTTGATTAACAAAATGGTGGGAATATATAAGAAGCTGGAATTAATCACAAATATTACACCGTAACATAATATACATTATGGAAAGAAATTTTTTTACAGCACACACCTGTGGTCAGAACTCACGAGAAAATTCTGACCTGGTTCACATTGAAAAATTAAGTCGGCAACATCTTTGTCTCTTTCGTTGAGTTGAAGTTTCCACATATCACGTACACAGGTTAGAGGGTTTGTCCAAAAGTCACTGAAAATCTCTGCAGATTCTTGCTATATATATCGGAAAGTTGAAAAGCTGGTGGCGGATGGTGCCAACCGGTACACGACTCGTCTGTTATGAATCCTGTTTCTGGTTTGACCTCACTGTAGATAGATTGAGAGGTTTGGATTTGATTCTCCGGTGTGTTTCCCAGAATAAATGGGGTGTTAAGATACTCAGACCATTTTAGATCCTCTTGTTCTGTCTGAAGGGGCACTTGAGCATCTTTGTTAACGTTAACCTTCGTAGACTCTGCCACCCCCCAAGTGTTGTCAAGGAAGTTTGTGCTGCTTTGAAACTGCATACCGGCATTGCTTTTGTTTGTGTTGTCGGATTCCCAGTTTTGAACCGCATCGGGGGATATGGAAGGGTTGTGGTTAGATTGGAGCTTCACCTGTGTTGGGAAAATGGAATGCAGCATAGAGGAGGGTATGGTGGGATTGTTAAGGTCTGAAGAAGTGGGGGGTGGAATGAAAGAAAGAGATGGGTTGGGGTTTCCATAGTTGAAGTGGTGGAAGGAGAAGTATGGTCCTACTACCACATCAGAGGGTCTGCAACTACTGTTGTCATGGGAGGTAGCGGCAAACCTATCTAGGAATAGTTCCTGGGTTGAACTGGTGGAAACCTCAAGAGGGTATCTCTCTGAAGAAGGCAAGGGTTTTGGTGGCTGATCAACCAATGAGGCTTTGTGATTGGTTTTGTCGGTTGAGGGTGGCATGTCCTTGTCGTTCTCAACCTCAGAGAGTGGTTTGTGGGTGTTTGGGTCAATGCTTCTTTGCCTCAGCTTCTTCTTGAGGCACGAGTTCCATAGGTTTTTAATCTCATTGTCAGTTCTTCCCGGTAACTGTGCTGCAATCTGAGACCACCTGATATAGCAGTCACCATGAGAAAAGAAACAGTAAAACATTATATGTAGAAGAACAAAAGTCAAAAGTAATAACCGTACGTTAAAAAAGAAAGAGAAAGATATTTAACTATATTACTGAACTACCTGTTTCCAAGAACTGCATGGAGTTCAATAATCATGTTCTCCTCCTCCTGTGAGAATGCTCCTCTCTTCAAATCAGGCCTCAGGTAATTTATCCACCTCAACCTACAACTCTTCCCACACCTCTGCAGACCTGGCATGCAGAATTAAGATTAGAATGAAGTGACTCCACTCCTTCATTGTGCACGCTGCATCAATGAAACGATATAGTATGTGTATGTGTATATATATAGATATAGATATACCAGCAAGTTTGGGGACTGAGCTCCAACATCCATGACCATGTTTGGTGATGTAATCCAGAAGCTTCTCATCTTCCTCTGGAGACCAAAGGCCTTTCCGTAACTTCTGTTTGTAGCAACAGGAGTGTCTTCCCATGTGTAGGTGAGTGAGAAAGTGTTGAATCCAGCAATGGTTTTTGTGGAAACCTACGTGGAGGAAGAATGAATGGCAAGGAAAGTAAAGGGTGTTTTGGTGGGGTGAGGGGAAGAGTTATGAAGGTTTGAGTTAAACATAAGAGGGTTATTATTATGGTGAGAGAAGCAAAGTGAGAAAATAAAATGGCAGCATCACAGGGAATGAAATAAATAGGAGGAGGCTCAGAGAGGAGAAAGTTGTAGCAAGAGGTGATTGGACAATGCCATTTTTATTTATTTTTAATTCATTTTTGACTTTCCTCAACTGGGCACCTCACGGGACAATCTCTGGCCCCACCATCTGGGTCATCATGTTTGGACGGTCTTCATTCTTCCACGGTTTCTATCCACTGATGTATATGTAGATGTATATATATACTACATGCACTTGTATACCACAACAGAGTATCCACTGAAGTTTCGTTTTTACCTATGTATGTACTATATGTCCCATTGGCATTTTCACAAGATTTTAACACACAAAAGTTCTGATCTTCATGTCACTCTATGTGCCAACTTTTGGTAATTGCCATATGCTACAAAGCTAGCTAAGAGGGTTCTTACTTTTCACCGACCTAGGTGGTTATGGACCATGCTGCTAGAGCTTCGAGAAAAGAGAGTGATGTGTGGAAATTGAAGGAGTGTGTTTGCAAGGCTAAACCTGGTCCAAGAATAGAAACATGAAGTATAAAATAAGCACAAGGTTTGAGAAGGGCAAAATTGTAGTAGACAAGTAATTCCTGAGAGTAGCAAAACAATATACACTGCATTAAATTCATCATAACAGAAGCTTCTCTAGGTTTTTTTTGTTGCTGCCCTTGGGTAATTACACTAAAAAATTTGAAAACTCTATGGCTCTTTCCTTTTTTTGACTAACTTTTTTTCTGGCACCCAGGTACCCTATGCAGAAAAAACTGGCCTTCTTGTCTTCCTTTTGGTTTTTTGGGATGGTTTTTCAAAACCACGATCGTTTCGAGAAGTTTCATCATTTGGGAACAAATGCAAAATTGTTTTTGACATCTGTCTAGGTTAAGGTCATTTTTCCTCCCTTAGAAATTGCTGGAACTTCAACTAACCATCCTAATGATTCATCTTTTTTGCAATTTGAAAATTACGTACGTTTTGAATTAAATGTGGTTTTCTTGAATGTCAATTTTCTGACTTCATACGACTTCTGTGTTTGTGTGGTAAGATACTAAAACCGTTGTTTTTTTAGGTAGGATACTAAAACCTAAGTTAATAATAGAAATAAACAACTGTACTTCCACATACAAATGCGACAATCACAATAATGCAATTCTCCCTATTGATCGTAGTTTGCATCTCTGCCTCTCATAAATATAAATATAGACAATTTTGGGATGAATGAAACTTTTGTTACTACGTTCAGTTTTGAGTTCTTCAAAACAAATTTATATTAGATCATATCATCAGTACTGTCAAAATTTGTACCATTAAGTCGATTTAGTAAGTTAATAACTCTCACAGGATTATGTATCCCTGCAAAAAATTTCGATTTGTTAAGATTTAGAAGAGAAGACAAAACTCTATCAAAATTTACTTAACTTTACAACCATATTTTGATAAACTTCGCGCTATATGTAGATTTGTGTCTTTTATAAAAGATAGTAAAACTTAACCGAATATTATAGTGTATAACTTTTTATTTCACATCATAATTTTGTACTTCAAATCTCTTAGTTTATTAAGTAGTAATTTTGTTTACATGCATATACAATAAATACTATTGGAGTTTAACAAATCAATTTTTAGTTGTGCTGAATTATCATGAGTATAATTAAAATTACTACTTTAAATTAAGTAAATATGTTTCAATGAAAAATTTGATGATTAATTTTAGTGACCAAAAATATATTTAGTGACAAATATAGAAACCAATATTTTTAGTAATCAAAATTTTAGTAACTAATATTAGAATAAAAACTATATCTAATTGTCAATTTAGAGACCAATTATATTTTTTTAAAACTGTTTTAATTATTAATAATTTTTAATTTATAAATTAATATTTAAATTAGTTATTATAATGACTAATTAAATTTAGTGACTAAAATTAGTCATAATTAAATTTTTTTAGTAGTATAGAACATTTTTTTAAGTACAAGTCTATACAATTTTTTTATTTTTTAAATTCATTGTCACGAATTATTAAATTGAGTAGAATATATATATATATATATATATATATATTTCATTTAATTACTAAATATCTTATCACAAAATTGTAATCAACCCACTAGGTTTCAAAATTGACAATAATCATAGAAGGTAATAATTAATTCTAATGATACTACACAAATTTTTTTGATGTTGGTGAGTACAAAAAAGATTAATAATTATTTTTAATATATCTTATACCCCGGAGTCAATCTAATTCATCATAAATACAACCTAACTAAATTGTGTGACAATAAAGTTTAGTTGATAAGTCATGTTAATAAATATGACACGATTGATTTTTTCAAGTTAACTTAACTCAAAAAGTGGGAATTAGATTGGTTCATAAATAGTTACTTATTTTAATAAACTAATCTTATACGTTAAATATTTATTCAAATTATTACTACCTAACACAAAATTTCAAAATAATAAAGTTAAAATATAAATTGTTCTATAATTGTGTTTTATGTATTTGAACACTCCAACTATAATAATTTAACATGGTTGATTATGAGCTTTTATATATTTAATATTTCTTTTAATTTTAGGTTACTATTGAGATGTTACTGCAGTTTTTATTTTTTTATTGGTTAAAAAATTATTTGATCTTATTAATAATATTGGTAAATAAACTTTGTTTAGTAACTGATAGAGTTTATGAAATGTTTCTTTAAGTAATATTTTTTTAAAGACTAGTTTATACATTTCATATTTCTTTTCGTAAAATGTTTAGTCATTTTCTTACTCTTTCGTACCTAAGGCGTGATTTATTTATACAAGACATGGCTTTATTATTATTTTCATGTTTCTTTTTTTTACCAGAGTTTGTTTTTAACTCTTTTATTACATTAAATATTAATAATGCTAGAAAATAAGTTTTCTTTTTTAAATTTAGAACAAGTATTAATATATTTAATTTTTAGTATCATAAGAAAAAACTACTAGTAATGAATTGAGATCAATGAAAATTTTGTTTGTGCATACATTACTCTACAAGAATAAAATAAAATTATTGATGATGAAATTCATCAATAATAACAAAACTATTAATAAAGTGAAATTTCGACGAAAAAGTGACCATGTACAAGTTCGACATTAAAATTCATCTCCCTCGTTGGTGAGCTGAATCACTAATTTATTGAACTCATTAATCTAATTAAAAAAAATAAGAAAGAGGTTTTTTTATAGACTTGCATGCCATTGTGGAATTTCAAATATACAACCATTGCATAAGATTTATTATGAGAAAAAAAATAGTGTGAGAAGACAGAGAGATAAAAGTTGTGAGTATCTCTCATGAGTAAAGAAAAGAAGTCATCAGAGAGACCGAATCAAGAAGGAAAATGCAACTAGTTTGTGTAAAGAAACTACCTTGGAAAAAATGTTTTATTCCTCATCTTATATATTGGGGCTTCCTGTGTTTTTTATTTAAGTATCATTTGAGGTTTGTTATCCACTTTGCCGGTGAAAAGAATAATGTTCTTGTTGATCATTGGAATCTCGAAGAGAATTTGTGCTATACCCATTGATTATCATTAGTGGAAGATTGTATTGGACGAGGTCCTGTGAATTTTTCTTCCATATTGAGATTTTCCTACGTCAAGAGTAAGTTTTGATGTTTGTTGGTTCCTCCCTCATCTGTTCTATGCATTTTATTACTTTGCATATTATTTATTTAGGGAAGATTTGATCGGGATTTTGCTTCCGCTTGTTATATGTTAATTTTGAGATCTTTCCAACAACTGGTATCAGAGCCTGGTTCGTGTGGTAACCAGCACAAACAAATACCTATATCGAAAGTTTTTCTGACAATAAGTCAAGTAAACACGTATGTTTAACAAGGTATACAGGTAAGGAGTACTCGTGTCTTGAAATGATTTCTCGAGAAAAAAGTAACAATGTGAAATGACTTACACTTTTAGGAAGAAATTGTTGGGAATCAAGTGACCATGTCTGGAAAAATCTACCAATAGTAACTGTATATTTGATATTTTTACTTTCAGTTATAATCTCCTTTCCTGAATTTGTGAGTTTTAAAGTCAATCTTTGAATTCAGTTTTGAGTTATTTTTGCGAAACATGAGCATAGTGATGATGCAGTGATTTGAAGAGTAGGATGCAGAATGTCAGAAAGAGAAATGATGGTAGAAGAGAGGGTGGTGTGAGTCGGTAAGCACCAAAGAATGGCAGACCAAGAATCGAATAAAAAAATTAACCAAATGATTAGGAGACAAAGTAAAAGGTTATTGTGTTTGGGAAGAAAAGGTTCAACGGTCTTCGTCTAATACTACCATTTCCCCACTCTACGGACAAATCACAAAACCATCTGTCTTTTTTTACAACTACATTCCTGTCATCTTCCAGGAACCTCCTCTCTGTAATAATAAAGATTAATAAATAAATTATATGATAGATCTTCCCTTTTCTTTCTAAAAATATGATTAAATTATACTATAAATGAAAGTAAATTTGAAACTTACATACAAGAAGTAAAGTTTGGTCAACTTTAAATTCCCCTTTCATAATATCTTATCATATTAACTATAATTAAAAATTACAAGCTCATCATCATCATGGATTAAGATGTAATAGTGTTTTAATTAATTTTTAAACACTAATACATGAGTGGAAGTGAAAAATAATTAAAGAACATCTGAACGCAGTGGAAATTCAACGTTTGAATTGTCGTTCTTAGATGTCACCAATTGCACAATATTCTCTGCAAGCTATTCATGGCACACAAGCATCCAAACGAGTCAGTTGTCTGGAAGCACTTATTTTTCAAGAACACGTTCTCAATAATTAAACATTACAGGGATGATATTAAAATTGATATCCTTCTGTGATACCTTGTCTCTTGGCTCTGACATTGTGAACTTTCCATGGAGCTTAGCCATGATTTCAATTATAAATTAAACCATAAAACTTTCATAGTCTTATCTTATACTTCCATATGAGCTGTTCAACCAAGTCAAACTCCAAATATTTCTAAAATGTGTATCATATTTTTCATTCGTATGTGTCGGCTTCGTTGTACTTTGTACACTTCCCACAAATTAATTAATTAGGTCATTTGATTAGTGACCAAAATGAAGTTGTTGAGCTACGTAATTTCAGCCAATGTTTTTTTCTTTCTGCTCTTCTTTTTCTTTGCTTCCTTGCAATCAAATATGTTGCTGTCTCTGTTTATGGGAATCAATTTCTGACTCTCAATCATTGGAACACAGAAACATCAATATTTAAACAACAACCAGATTCAACCTGCTTTCTTACATTAAAATTGTGTCTACAGATAAATATTCTCCACAAACACCAGTTAACACAATGTCATAATTGAAGGTATATCATGATAAAATATCCATGAGAATACCTACCCCTTAAGATCATAACCTATTTTTCCACTATTAAAGGGACAATTTAATTCTATTGGGAATTCAAATGTGAGTTTAATTTCTACATCCAGTAAAATTTAAAAAGTTGAACATCATATAAGATCGAAAACCTATAAATCCATCGTCTTAGGATATTAGTGTCAATCCATTGTGTGTAGGTCGGACTCATGTCTCATTGGTGTTGTATTTGTCCAATAATCCTCTTTCGAAAGATCCAACAGTAGTATTAGATCGTGGTTACCGACAATGGTTCCGATGAAGCTTGTACAATTTGCTGTGCATTTGTCTCAGAGGTTGCTCAGCTGGGGATTCCTTTCGGCAAATTTGAATCTGGAAATCCTGGTCCCTCAATTTTTCTGCATAAGAAAATAAATAAGTGACATTATTGTCAATGCTAATATGTGATACTAATCTTGGTAGGCCATACCTCAAATTGAGCTTTTTATTTAGGTCCAATGCATAATTGTTCTACATATATGAAGATTAAAGAAGGGTTAAAGCTCCTTTTATTTATTATAAACGGTTTTGTTCTTTGCTTCATATTTATGCAAAAAATCATTGATTACTAATGTTGAAATAGAATGGCAAGTCCTTTGCTTTGACGTATGGTCGATTCCAAGAGGAAAAATAGAATGCTGTTATTCTTTATTGACTGCATAAATTTAAGATGAGTTGAAGTATATGCATAAATTACCTGGAATTGGTGCAACTTGAAGAGGGAAAGTTTAATGTGAATTAGTGGTACTATAACAACAATTTTCATGATTTTAAGAAATGTAAACGATGGCATTCGAGTAAAGCAAAGGGTATATGAAAAGCACGAATGATCTAACTAGGATTTTGATGGGAAATTTGTGAAGTGAAAGTGATGATAATGGGGGTTTTGAAGAAGAGGGAGACATAATTGATATGTCCTTGAAAAATTGGAGATGCTTCTGTATTCTCCTTAAGACCATCTTTTCCTAATTCTAATCTCACAACGGACAACTAATTGACAAGAAACACCAATTGATGCGTCTCATTATTTCACAACAACTTTTTTCTTCGCTTTAAGCAGTTGCAATACTTATCTACTTCCAACTATTTCATTACAACAACTTTCATGTTACTCTACAAATTACACTAGTTTCTGATTCTTTCCAATATTTAAGTGTAATTTTGTAATAATTATACTATAAAGTAATTATTTTATTATTGCAAATTTTATTTTCGTCACCTGCCTTTTTAAAATATATATTTAGAATAATACGATAATTAAAAAAGTTACAACTCATTTTTCCATTTCGGTTGTAAAAATGGAATACAATTTTTATTTTATACCATTATGGGATATTCAAAGAATAAAAATTATATTTAAATTTATTTAACTATAGTATATATAGATATGGTTTTATTTATTTAGGTTTATACATAAGGGTATCACCCTGGGGAGAACAAACACCAATAAGACCTGAGTTCAACCACATAAGGCATTGACACCACTCTCAACCCAAAATCTTAAGGCAACGGGTTTATAGGTCTTTATTCTTATATAGTGCTTTACTTTCTCATTTCTATTCAATGTGAGACTTAGATTCACACTTGGATTCCTAACAATAACACAGTAACAGGTTTAAGGTCAAAACATTAATGATAAAAACAGACAATTCTTTGGACATGCAAGTTTGAGGACAAAACATCTACCATCTTAACTCTTCTTAATTAAGTTATGATTTTCTTATATTTAATTTCTTAAACAAGATTACAAACAAATAAACCCAAACTGAAAAGTAAACAAAAGGATTATTAATGCATGAATTCCCCCTATTATTCGTGGGATGATTAGAAAGAAAATTATAGTTACTGACAAATTATAAAGGCGTAATTGCGAAGCATTCTCTCCCCAACGTTAATCTTAATATGAATATTGATTATCTTCACTATTCCCTTGTGTTGTGTTGCTTATACCAACATTCATATAATTATCAAGGTTTCATCTAATATTATAATTTTATAATTTTGCAACAAATTATTTTCTGAACCAAACAAAAAGAGAAGTAAAATGTGAGTTTTTATCATGTGTTTATAACTTGTAGAATAGATTTCGTTGAATACTATAGGTTAATTTAAACAGTCTGTAAAATTAATCTGGTTAGTGAAAAGTCATCACATAAAATCAACATAATCATTCTTGTTGGTCTCTTTAGTCCATGATTTTTATAAGGCTTTAGAAAGTTGGCTATAGATCTATGGACATATATGTTTTTCAAAATAATAATTATGTTTTTTTAAATATACTATCATTTTAACTAGGGTTAAATATGTTTTTGGTCCCTCAAGTTTCAGTGAATTTTGGAATTAGTCCCTCATCAAAACTTTATACCAATTTAGTCCTTCATCTTTCAAAATGTGTGAATTTAGTCCTTTTAACCA
>Ga0099822_1008633_pt1 | contig 13000 bp, 16 predicted proteins | sample CowpeawhiteBW_FD_76839 | JGI IMG/M metagenome (GOLD analysis project Ga0099822, IMG submission 76839) | Root nodule microbial communities of legume samples collected from California USA - Cow pea white BW | ecosystem: Host-associated > Plants > Roots > Nodule | place: USA: California | collected... | reverse complement strand
GTATGAATGGACGGAGAAGGGTGATGGGTTGGGGTGTATTGGGCTGCAGACCTAACACAACCGGTTTGAGGGTGGCAGGTGGGATGCCTGGTAAGCCCAAGAGGATCCGGGGGTGTTACAAAATATTCAATTAATTTCTGATTGCATAAGATTTAAACATCATGCAAAATTGGATATGTTGGATGTTGTCAGCTTTTGGAAGAATGTTGAAGACATTTATCCTGATGCTTTGTCTAGGAATTGTGTCTCAAATTATTCTTCTTAACTACTTCTATTTGAAAAGTCAAAAACTAATAGGATAAAGTGATTTCTAACTTGTAAGTTTATGGATTTGTTTATGACATTGTTCTCACTATCAGTTGGCAAAGATTAATTGAAGTCAAGTTGGTATGGAAGAAGCAAATAGGGAGAAAAGAAAGAAAGGAATTGATGGAGGCATGCAAAACCACTTTCAAGTTGGTATGGAAGAAGTAGAGAGGGAGAAACGAAAGAAAGAAATTCATGGAGGCATGCAAAACTAGTTTTGAGTTGGGAAACGAATAGATCAGAATGGGAAAACAGATTACCAAAACATTTTTTTTAAATTAATTTTGCTGGCGGTTATAACTGTCGCTAAATATTAGATGATTTTTTTTTAAAAAAAATATAATTTTGTTGGCAGTTATAACTGCCATTAAATATTATATAGTTTTTTTTATTATGATTTTGTTGGCGGTTATAATTGCCTCAAACATTTGAATAATTCATAACCCTACTTGGTAATAAGGTAACCTATATCTAAATATGTCGTAGAAAATGTCATCATAGAAGAATAACCAACATGGCCAATATCTAAATGCATGTTATGTAATAAGAATATGATAGCAAAGACATTTCTTAAAAAAAAAAACAATATATATTTAAAAACAAACCAACAATTATATTTTTTAGTAAATACATATTTAAACCCATATAAACAACATAACCTAAAAAGAAATATTTGGAAAATAAAAATTGAGTTTATGGTGATTGTCTTGTTCTTCTTTTAGTTTTGGTAGTATTTGGCTAAAAAAGGTGGAGAACGTGTCAAGTTGACGACTCAGCAGAACAGAACAAATCATTGTCCTTCTCAGATAAAGAAAGACTAACAGCTTCTCACGAGAGTGCAGAATATCTTGGCCTCCATCGAATTCAAGCCTCTTGACTTTTCTCCGACTTACCAATATCTTCAGCAACACGCTATATAAGGAGTTACAAAACCCTCCTTTCTCCCTCAATCACCGAGATGGGAAAAACAACCAAAAACATTTTCTCCTTCTTTCTACTCTGCTCAGTCCTACTTCACCTTTACTTTTCCGAAGGGGTAGTAGCACAAGAGGTAGCAAAATCCGAGAGCGACGCATTAGGGGAACCAGAGAAAAGAGAAACACTAGAAATTATAATAGGTGGAGGTTCGCCTATAATAGGTGGTGGAGGTTCCCCTGCTCCTGCCCCTGAAACTCCATGCCCCCCTCCACCACCCAAACCGCTTAACCGTTTAGAAAGAGCACGTCGCGTGCTTCTCAATTTCAAAACCCTCATCGATGACCCAACCTGTTACACGCAAAACTGGAACGAGAACACTTACGTGTGTGACTTCAGGGGGATACGATGCGCCACGTATCCAAAGGAGGACCAGAAAGCAGTTGCAGGATTGGACTTAAACGGAGCAAGAGTGACGGGTAAAAACGGGTGCGCTTTGCCCCTCTCATCTCTCTTGGGCGTGAACCAAATACCCGAGCTCACATTCTTCCACGTCAACTCCAATGGCTTCGCCGGCACTGTCCCCACCGATGTCATCAAATTCCCCTTCTTCTTCGAGCTCGACCTCAGTAACAACAAAGTCAAAGGCCAGTTTCCCCTCGACGCGATTACGTCGAATCAGCTAGTCTTCCTGGACCTCCGCTTCAACGAACTCACCGGCCCAATTCCCTACCAACTCTTCCAGAAGGATCTCGATGTCATCTTCATCAACAACAACCATTTCACACAGTGCCTCCCCGAGAACTTCGGCTCCACGCCGGCCCGCTACCTCACTTTCGCCAACAACAACCTCACCGGCTCGATTCCCAAGAGCGTCGGTTTCGCACCCAACCTCACCGAAGTTCTCTTCCTCGGGAACCAGTTCGACGGCTGCTTGCCTGTTGAAATCGGAAACCTTAAAAAAGCTGTCGTCTTTGATGTGAGTAAGAATTCTATCACCGGCCCAATCCCTCTCTCCTTCGGCTGCTTGAAGAGCATTCAGTATCTCAATTTGGCTCAAAACAAATTCTACGGCTGTGTTCCCGACAATGTTTGTCAAATTCCTTCTCTCCGCAACAATGGGAATCTCTCCTTGGCCGACAATTACTTCAACGAGGTTGGCCCCTCCTGCTGGAGTTTGATCAAGTCCAAGGTTTTGGATGTCTCAAAGAATTGCATCCCTGGGCTGCCAAACCAAAGGTCACCCAACGAATGCTACCATTTTTACAAGACCAAGAAGACGTGTCCGAATCCGAGTTCTTTCTATACAGTGCCGTGTAAATCGCACTGGGGAAACCCCAGTTCCGAAACCACTGTTCCAACCTCTGCGCCGGTGACTTACAAGACTCTAAAACCGCATCGTTTGAGATTGTGATGGATGACATATCTCGTAGTTGTGGTGAACTATTTGTTGGGGTTCATTGTTACTAATCAACGTCCTTGTCTTTTGTATATTTCTCTTTCCTATTAGCTGTTATTTTGTATTCTGTGTGCCCATTAATAAGCACTGTCGTTGAATTGGGCTTCTTGACTATTCCTTCTTTGGTGTCACTCAAATGTAAGTTCTGTAAGTGGTCGAATAAAATTTGTAATATCTTTGGATGAGAAAATGTGAACCTTCTAATAGAATTTTGTTTGTTTGGGCGTTTCTAAAAGCAGATCATTAATGTAAAGCTGTGATGTCTGTCTTTCCCTGACTCTCTTTTTGGGTTATACAATTTTGTTTTTTTTTTCCTCGCCCTTCCCCACTTCCTATCTCTCAACATCAGTTTCTTCGGGTGAAATGTCTTCGTCAATTTGCATTTTATAAAGGAACCATCATGCATTAATATATTGAAGAAGATAAGGCTTCTGTTCGAACATTGATTTCAGGCGTTTACTTCGTAGACCTTAATGCATCCATCTAGCCGCCAAGTTGAACTATAACATTTCGCCACAGAAAAAGGCTTAACTTGAAAACGAGACGCGATCACAACTTAATATCTTGATTTGGGTGCAAGTAAATACAAAATTTGTTTAACAATTTCAATTTGCTTCCTGCATAAGAATCTCTTGCATACTATAATGCAATTAAAGCTTCGGTGATTTCTTGTTTGCTAGTGACTAATAATTAAGTGCCAAGGACAAACGCCACAGTAGTTAACTAGTAGGTAGGTACCTTACAAAAAAGAAAAAAAGAAAAAGAAAAAACTCACTTGTTCAAGAATAATTTCTTTTTTCCCTTTTTCTTATTTGTATCTAATGATTAATTCTTGAACTGTCATCATTTTCTTTTCTTATTCTTTAACATCAAATCCATTCACATGTTTGAGTTGGTTTATATATTTATAACGCTTTTTCAATACTTTATATCCGTATACGAGAAGGGACAATAGTCCCTTTGAAATTTTAAGGAAAATTATTTTTTAATAAAGTTTTTGTTGATAAATTTTTTATAATACACATGTGACCGCATCTAATAGATGAAAAAAAAATTTGAAAAAAAAAGTTTGATGTGATTTGAAAAAATAAGAAAAAGGTTTGGTATGCGTTGAAAAGTAAATTTCGTCAAGCTTTATATAAAAAAATTTGTCAAAGTATAATAATTTAAACTTTAAGTTTAACTTCTCTTTTGTTATTTTGGTGGAAAAATTTTAAGTCTCCATTTTTTGTAATTAAGTTTCAATTTTAAAAAATTGACTTACTTAAGTCCTTTTCGCTATACAAACAACGTTAGAGACATATCACGTGTCAGTACGTAGTTATTTTTTAAACCTTTTTTTACAAAATTTCGTTATTGTCCATATGTCAAATTCCTTGGTGTGATACATGACACTATGTGGCAAAGAACTTCTTATGTTATTGTCAATGCCAAGTGTCATTATCTTGTATTCAATTTAGTCTTAATTTTTTTTTAAAAATTAAACAATGTCATCGCTCTCCAAATTGAGACCAAATTTATTGTTTGCACACACATTTCTCAGTTGTAACTTTTTACAGTACAGGAAATAAAACACGTCTATCATTGGCTAAAATATCTTAGAGTCTTTGATGAATATTCTTTTAACTTGCCATGATTGTTATGTATTAATGAAATGTTTACTTTTTATTATCAAGGTAAATTCTCATTTTAAAGATTTGTGTTCCACGACATTGAAGGAGGACAACCTTAATAGGATGGAACAAAATATTCCAATCATTCTCTATAATTTGAAAATAATATTTCTTCAAAAATTCTTCAATTTTGTAACATTCTTGATACCTTGAGTAAGGCTTGTGCCAAATTTATTTTCAAATTTATTTTATTCATTATATTTTTGTTGACTCAATGAATGATACATATGGATAGCTTCCTCTAGCTTCCTCTCCTAAACCAATGAAATTACCGAATCAAATGCTTCAACTCATATACATGCATGTTTCCCTTTACGATTTAAGGAATAAATATGTATCATAAAAATTGTAAATTGCTTTTACATGACTTAGTTAACCATTTCTTCAAATTTTTACATGTCTTATATTTTTTAGGTTTATAAAGAGTCTTAACCAACACTTTAGAGATCTATCAATTGGTCCATTAAGGTCTGATGAAAGCTGGAAAATGAAGTCTTAAATCAAGAAAGAAATTGAGGGAAAAAATCTTGAAAAGACATGGGTTACAATAGGCTACTTTTGGTAGAATAAGAAATCCTAAATGCACTTATATGTTAAAAGAAGTCCCAAATTCCCTTTTAGAATAGGTATGTGAGGCACCTAAATATTGGGAAAAGGGGTAGGTTTTGATTAAAGAAATAGAGGGTGTGGGTGAATTAGCTTAAAAAAGGTTTCTATTAAAAACTTAGTTTCAAAAACTTATCTCAAATTATAAAAAATTAGAATTCACTTTCACTTCAAGACAATTGATAAAGATTAAGAAAACCAATAAAAGATGATAAAGAGAACAACAAAAAATACAAGAGTTTATATTCGTTCAGATCACCATTTGATCCTATGTCCAATCTCACCTTTTGTTAGAGGAAATATTGGTTTCATTATCAACAACAAGAGTTTGTAAAATGTACTCGGCAATTACAACACTCACTAGAGGATATCAACCTCAATTTTATACTGATTCAAAGAGATTTTATACCCTATTCACTTTTGACTCCCTTCAAGAGAATTTTGGTATTTATCCATTCTTTGACTATCCACAAGATGCTAAGCCAAATAAACTCTATCACAACACTCACAAAACACATAACGAACCTAGAAACAATCCATAAAATACAATTGAAAAGAGATCACCATAGTAGAAGCACTTTGGAAACCTTTGATCACAACACAACACTTTAGCTCTCAAATCTTTAGAACACTTTGAAAAGGTGTATTGATCTTAGAAAAAATGTTTGTATTTCACTTCTTAGATTGCTTATCAAATTTGTTAAAAGAAAACACTTGTTTTCATTTTATAAAGACCATAAAACCTATTTTTCAAGTTGAAAACTGATGCATATAATCAATTATATTATATGGTAATCAATTATTCTAACCGATTTTCTGAACAAATTGCAATGTCTCTAAGTAATAACAAATTATACACACTCCTCATTAAATGCCCAAGCCTAATAAAATTGATTAGTAATTGATTATATAACTGCAATTAAAAAAGCTAAAAAACATGTAGTCACAAATAATCGGTTATTCCAATGCATAATTGATTATACTATTTTGAAGAAAAATTTAACAAATTATGTAATCGATTAAAAATCTAGTTTTTGTTTTTCATAAAATCTAAATTTTCAAAAACGTTTTGCTCTTTTTAGTTTAGTTTAAGTATTGCGTGCTATGATCCAAAGTCCAAATAAGCACCTTGTCCGATGTACATAAACACAAAAACAAAGATGGCTTAATCTAGACTTGAAAATTCATTAGTATCTTGAAAACCTCATCAAAACATTATCTTTCTTCAGAGTTGGAAGATTCTTCTTGAATATGAAAACTAAAGACTATATAAGAAAGTTTTCCCTTGATGAAAATCACACCTTTGAAAGCCTTTTGTGAGACTATTGCTTGCCTAATTGAGTTTTCATAAGTGACCTCTCTTTCTCTTGCCTTCTTGGAGCAATAAGAAGATTTTTTAGAAACCCTCTATAAGTCTTAGCCATCCATCTTTAGTCGTTTATACTTGGTAAAGTGATCCCTATCTCACCCCTACTGCATTTATTTCTCCTTATTCAATATCTTCTATTGTCTTGTCCCATTCCATTCAAACTTTATTATAAGCACTAAAATCCAAACTTCGTAATCAACTCAAAGTTTACAATTATGAAAACTGATAATAAAATCGGTTTACAAAAAAAAGTAGTGATAAAAATAATAATAAAACTCCCATGCTACCCCGTTCCGGCGCTATGCCTCACCAACACTACATGCAACATCATCTGCTTTTGTGTAACGAATTACACGATCATCACCAAACACAAATAGATAAGGTGAGCTAACAATATAAATATATACATACTCACAAATCAAGTGTACACACCCACTCATCCGAGAACTCTATTCTTCGATTCCATAAAGCATGGCCACCACCATGTCTATCCACGTTCTACATCTTCGGATGATGACCTTAAGATGTCTTTTGCCGCCACAAGCCACAACTTGTAGATACACGTGTGGGACTATCATGTTACGAACCACCATCCGTAACCCAAGTGGAGTTCCCAATACAAACGATAATTCGTACTCTCGACACAAGATTAGCAACATCAATGGCCACAACCTGTGATTGCTCAATCAGGTGTAGACCATCCATACGAGCCACAACTCATACACTCACACCGGTTACCAACTCACCAGGCTACAACCTGGGATCGCCACGTGTTCGCCTTCCATTCTGAGCCATAACTCAAGGAATGCTCCAACAAATGCCATAGTTAAGGTATCATCCAAAGCCTTGTAGACCATGCACCATCCAAAGAAAACAACCCCTTGTACCCTGCATTATCACCTGGCAGTGCCAAAGTCCCGCCAAGTGAAAATCCATTGCAAACCGCCTAGCAAAACCCATCGGTCGTCAGGCACCACGTGTCCCAATGCCTGCCCACACACTTGTCGCTAGGCGGGAACGTCCTCATCGCCAAGCACTAAGCGCTCCAGACCTCACTTTTTTGTAGTTATCGCTTGGCGATTCAGATCCCACCGCCAAGTCCTACACCAATAATGCAAATTTATTGATTTTAGGCACAATAGAGAAGATTGTATTCACAATCCAGGCATCCAAAACACACAACAACCTTCATCAAGTTACTTACATCATATTCCACAGTCTTGAACCCCACACTTCTTTATTTATTTCCACTATTTCTATTCCCATATGGGTTCACCACCCTAAGTATAGCAACACTTAGGTTTGATTAAGATAGACCCTGCTCCTCCACCATATGCCACAATCAACCCATCCTACATATATTCCATTATTGTCCCCAAATATTACCTCAACATCCACCCAATTCCAAGCAACATAACAATTATACTTTAGCCTATATTTACACCTCTTATTCAACTTATGCAACTTCACATAGCAACTCTAACCCCTAAATTATATTCTTCCTCCCAATCAACCAAGACCCTAGTTTAATTAAACCTCTATTGCACTATCATTGTATTTGATCCTTCCAAAATCAAATCAAAGTTTAACAGTCTCACATGGTCTTAACTCATGCATTACTTACTCTTTCAACACCATATCTAACATATCACAACTCCACCTTTTTGATACCCAATGGACACAAACAAAATTCCCAACCCGCACTATACATCAAAACACATTGTAACATCACTATTGGAAATTACTTAAATAAAATAAAATAAATAATAATTGAAAAACAATGTCATAATTTTATTATTCCCAAACGCGGGAAAGTTTGAAAATTATTCGACACGCTTAAAATTAAATAAATCGATTCAAAAATGTATTACAAGTTCTAAAACACCAGCTACATGAAAAAAAAAAACATAATCAAAATCTTTAGCCAAAGGTCCCATGCCATCCCTCTCTCCGACGCTATGTATCAACAACATCACCTGATATATCATCTACTCCCTGTGACACGTCACACGATCATCGCCAAACACAAACATAAAGGGTGAGCTCATAAATAATTAACATATAAGTTAATGAAATCAAGATACACCTCACTATTTTATTCTAGTTAGTTCTTGGACAAGACCTTAATACCCCAAGGTTTTCCAACCTGCAAATCACACAACCATTGACCATGGATTCAGGATATATGATGCTCCCACGAACCTGCCCACTCGTGGTCCTGCCTCTACGAACCTCCCTGCTCATAGTCCAACTCTACAGATCTCCCCACCCGTAATTCAACACACATGATCCACCAACTACGAACCTCCCTGCTCGCAGCACCTCTCAAGTGTGAGCACGGAACATACGAACCTCCCCGCTCGTATCCCCACACGAGAGTATCTGGATATAAACCTCCTCACTCATATCATCATATGTTCACCATTATCCATGAACCTACCCGCTCATGGTACAACATCTTCTTATCCAAGTCTTACATGACAACACACAATGCATGCAAGAAAAATCCACTACCTGTAGTGCTATCGCCTGGCGCTACCTAAGCATGTGCCGCCAGGCGCTATATCAGTAGCGAGACTCTATTGGTTTTAGCACCCAAACAGATTGTACTACAATCTAAAGTACTTCCAAAATTCCAAACGTAAACTCATCAATCATGATTCTAGTGATTGAGCCTTTAGGTGGCCTTGGGCTTGATGATGGGCTTGTTGATGCATTTGGGCTTAGGCTTGTTGAGATCACATAAAAAACTCCTAAAACATATTCCACTTTATCGAATTGTGTTACTTCATATAACTTAGGGATTGTGTTTTTGATAATTGTTCTAAGTTGTTAAATGATGCATTCTTTGCAAAATCTCTTCTACCACTCAATCTTTGAAGATCATTCTATGTCACAATCCTTCCTTTTGTAAATTCAACCTTGTTCCTTCAATATGGATGATTTTTGTGGTAAAAACTATCAATGACAGTTGCACCATAATTTATTTGAACTATACGTCAAGATAAACACCTTACTACACTTCAAATAAATTAGGCAAACAAATCATTAATTTTCCACATCAAAGTTACCTTCATCACAAAATTTTTCTCATCTGAAACATCTTACATTAATACTCCATCTTTCCACAAAATTTTCAACTCATTTGAGAAGATGTAAATAACCATCAATTTTCTTCTTTTGATTTGATGGGCAAGGAATTATAATGGTAAATAACATAAATTATTTATGCCCTCATTTAGCCTTTGATCTTGGTTTCTTAATTGGTTTGTGTGCTTTAAAAGATTGTTTTAATTAGGATTTTTTTTTAATTGAAGTTATTGAGCATGAGATACAAAAACATGTTAAAATAACTTTTTAGTTGCATAAATTTTCTTTCATGTTTTAAGGTGTGTTAATGCAGCTACAACTAAGTTAAGCTCATGGAGGTATGGAAATAAATTGATTAAAACTTCATGACACCTTAGAGATAAATCCAAGAATAGCAAATAATTAAAACAACAAAAAGTCAAGTCAAGCATTGCATGAAGAAGGCAAGAGAAACATTGAAAGGTGAAGAACTTTGGCCGAGCCAAACCGAATTTCGATAAGTTAAGAGGGAATGAACAACAAAAATTGGACCTTATGGTTTTCTCCATCTTTTTCCACAAAAAGGGTTTGATAAATAAAAAGTATTTACGATAAAAGATAATTTGGAAAAAATATATCTTTAGATATTTTATTTGATATTTTTATATAATTATTTTATTTAATTATATTCATAAATATCAAAAGATAATATTTTTCTAATCTTTTGGAATTTAGCAAGATCTTATTAAATATTTTAAAATTTCCATAACAAACTAATATGTCTTGAAGGTATTGGATTTATTTAGAAGATAATTGGGGGAGATTAATTATTAGAAAGAAAGATGATCTTTTTTGACTTTGAATTTCTTTTGTAAAATAAAGATCAATTAAAGAATAAAGAATGTGGAATAAGACAGAGATGGAATGTGCCACAATCTAGCAAATTGATAAGCAAATGTAGATTCATCTCACAGAGATCCCTCTTTGATAAGAAACAAAGGGTAGACGCCATAATCAAATATAGATAAGTTAAGACGCCACAATCCAATCCAATCCAATCCAAGATTGATAAGTCAAAAAGCCACGATCAAGATTGATGAGTCTATGGTAGATTCGCCACAAAGTTGTTAATCTCTTATAAGAATTTAAAGTCTTAATATGAAGAATCAAGAGAACCCTCTCTTAAAGAAACAATTTCATTAACGACCGAAGTGATTACAAAAGTTTTGAAAATGTGAATAAATAGGCTCTCCTAGGATTCTAAAAACATGGCAACTTTCTTTTCATCTTAAGATTAGTGCCCTATCTCCAAAACAACTTCACCTAAAATACCTAAAAATAATTACAAACGAAAATTAGACCAAATTATCCCAAATTAATCAAAATTCAGAATAATGGGGCAATAAAAGTCCATTAGATGAAAATGCACTAAGGATAGACAATTAAGTACTAAAAATCCATCAAGATGAGCATAAAAAGGTAAAAGAATAGAGAAAAATAATGACTCATCAAAGCCTCTTTTATTCTTTTTCCCATTTAAACCCCACTTTCTTTCTTAACAATATCGTTTAATGGTGAAGCTATGGTACTAAAATCTTTGACAAATCGCCTACAGAAATTAGCCAAACCATGAAAAATTCTTACCCCTCAATTTCATTTTTAGGAATAGGCTAGTCCCTGATAGCTTTGACCTTTTCTTCATAAGTTGTACTCCTTTAGATATGACTACAAACCCAAGGAAAACAACTTCATGTGTACAAAAATTAAATTTTCCTTATTAGCATATAGTTTTTCTTCTTGAAGTAATTCCAAGACTTCCCTTACATGACCCATGTGTGCATCAAGTGTTTTGCTATAAATTAATATATCATAAAAATACACAACTACAAATATACCAATGAAATTTTGCAACACATGATTCATCAATCTCACGAAAGTACTAGGTGCATTAGTTAGCCTAAAAAGCATAATCATCCATTCGTACAACCTAAATTACTTTTGAAAGTAGTTTTCCTTTCATCCCCTTCTCTCTTTCTAATTTGGTGATAACTACTTTTCAAATTTATCTATGAAAAATAACAAGCACCATGCATTTGATAAAGCAAGTCATTAAATATAGTAATATGATGTATATACCTAATGGAAATGTTATTTATAGCCCGACAATCAATGCACAACCTCCATGAGCCATCTTTCTAAGGAACAATGATAATTGACATAGCACACAGACTCAAGCTTTCTCTAACCTATCCTTTCTTCATTAGTTTCTCTACTTGCTTTTGTATCTCTTTGGTCTCTTCCAGATTGCTTCTATAGGCTAGCCTATTAGGAAAGTTTGAACCCAGAATGAGGTCCATGTTATGTTCAATTCCCCTTTTGGGAGGTAAACCATGTGGAATGTCTTTAGAAAAGACATCCTCATATTCTTTAAGAATTTGCTCCATAGCTAAAGACAAAGAAACTTGTGTAGAAGACAAACAAATATTGTTAGGCATAAGAAAATATAAAGGTTGTTTTATTACTACCGCTCTTTTTACCTTTTTATCTCTTAAGAAAAGACTTTTACAACTTTTTTGTTTTTCAATTTTACTTTCCTTTTTCTTGAATTTTTTAGAATTTCTTTCTTCCACTTTTTTTTTTATCTTTCCTATTTTCTCTTTTGCCCACTTTTGGCACTCATTTTTACTTGGTCCTCACTAACCTTTCTCAGTGATAAAGGTGTCAAGGCCACCATTTTACCTTTAAACAAGAAGGAATATATATTAGATAGACCATCATATGTCACAGGCTTCCCAACAAAAGTGACTTGCTTACATAGGCACGACATCACATACTACTTCATCCACATATTATGGTGAAATCAATATACACCTACCTTTCCACCACTAATTCACCATCCTCGCTTAACCACTGCAACGTAAAAGGACTAGGATGTATTGATGTCTCTAAGCCAAGCTTATCAACTAGTCTTTTACTTGCTACATTGGTACAACTTACTCCATCAATGATGAGTGAACACCTTCATTATGAGACATCTAGAATGAAAAATATTCCTTCTTGGGATCTCATCTTTCACTTTATTCTTGCTTTCCAACAACCTCCTAACCATCAAAATATCCCCTCCAATGGTGGTACTTCTTCTTCTTCATCTTCACTCCATGTTTGTTCATGATCCGATGATTCACTATTGGCCATTTGGTGTTGGGACATTGTGATAACATATGTACCTTTTCCAGACATTTAAAATATCTATTTAAAGCACTAGGTTTTAGAATTTGATTTACCACCTGTAGATTCTTTATCTTTAGTGTTGATAGTAGTAGAAGTAGTTCCCTCCTTCATCTTAAATCTTTCTTTGTAGGGATGGCAATTAGGGCCTGGCCCGCGGGCCCGCAAAAAAAACGCGGGGCGGGCCAGGATATTGAGCCCGCAGGCCCGCGGGCTCGGCCCGCATAGGCCCGCGGCCCGCACGGGCTAGCCCGCGGCCCGCGCGGGCCGGCCCGCAAGCCCGCATAAAATTTAAAAAAAAAAAAACTTGTACTTGTGTATATTAATTACTTCTTTTATGGACTCTTGCATTAATATTTCAAATTCTTGTATAAT
>Ga0099822_1008632_pt1 | contig 13001 bp, 3 predicted proteins | sample CowpeawhiteBW_FD_76839 | JGI IMG/M metagenome (GOLD analysis project Ga0099822, IMG submission 76839) | Root nodule microbial communities of legume samples collected from California USA - Cow pea white BW | ecosystem: Host-associated > Plants > Roots > Nodule | place: USA: California | collected... | reverse complement strand
TGTGTGTGTGTGTGTGTGTGTGTGTATATATATATATATATATATATATATATATATATATATGTGTGTGTGTGTGTGTGTGTGTGTGTGTGCGATTGATGAATATGTTTTGGTAGTACTTGCTTAGCCATGTTGAATATATAAATCTATACATGTTAGCTCGAATGTATGATGTTATAAATGTGTGAAAATGCCACTATTGATGATATCACTATGATCGAGTGTTGCATGACCATGATGAGTTTTGGACAAATATGGGAACATGATAATCATACTTTAAAGGTAATGGAATTTTGAGGGCATGTGAAATAAGTATATAGCTTTGATTGTGTCTTATGTGGTGTATGTGAATTGTAAGCATGCAAAGGGATGGGAAAATGAGAAGGGGAAAATAACGTGTGTGTTGGAATTGATTTAAGATGTGAGTATACATGAATTATAAAAGAGAGGAATGTGTGCTTATACTTGAAATATGCATATGTGTTGTGATGTTGTAATTTGGAGTATATGAATGTGTATGTTGATTTCTGGATGTTTGAGAATTGAATGGGTGAATGCTAGAAACTGAATTAGAGTACCTAAAACCAGTAGTATCACACTATTGGTGTAGCATCGGGCGGTGTAGAGTGGACGTCCAAGCGATAGGAGTATTAGGGGAGTCCCTGGAACGCGTGGCGCTTGACAGTGAGGAGTGACCCGTCAGGCGATAGCCCTTTATCAGAGGCTCTGCTTGTGTTTGGCGCCTGGCGACGAGAAGGCTCCGCTAGGCGGTATGCGCTGGAACGTTGCCTGGCGGCACTTAGGCAACGCCAGGCGAGAGCGTAAAGTGTAATGTGATTGTGTGGCTTGCGTTTTGTATGTTGTATTGTGGGACTTGAACCAGGAGATGTTTGGGTCATGAGCGAGGAGGTTCATGGTTGGTGGTGAACACGTGATGATATGAGCGGGGAGGTTCATATCCTAATACTCTCGTGTGTGGATACGAGCGGGGAGGTTCGTATGTTTCTTACTCACACTTGAGAGATGTTGCGAGCATGGAGGTTCGTAACTAGTGGATCACGTTTGTTGGAATACGGGCGGGGAGGTCCATAGAATTGGACTACGAGTGGGAGATTCGTAAAGGCATGACCACGAGCGGGCATGTTCGTAGGAGCATCGTATATCTTGGGTCCATGGTCAAAGTAATTGCTTGTGTGGTGTGGATGCACGGGGTCTACAATGCTTCAATGATACCTTAAAGGTCGGCTTGCTGGTGTTCCTTGAGTTGTGGCTCGGAATGGCATCTCTCGAGTTGTGGCTCAGGATGACGGATGAACACAAGGAACTCTTGAATTGTGGCTCAGGTTGGCGAGTGTTGCCAGTGTGAGTGTGTGAGTTGTGGCTTGTACGACGGGTCCAAATAGATTATCCTCCTTGGTATGAGACCAACGGGTTTGGTAGTCTTGGGACGTTACGAATGATATTTATATTGGAAACTTCACATGGCGTTACGGAGTGTAGTCCGTATCATGGTTTTCCGCATGTGTTCTGCCAGTTGTGGCTGGTAGGTGTGGCAGGAAGACATCTTGAGGTATTCATTAGAAGACATAAAACACAGGTAACATGGTAGTGACCATGTGTTATGGAATCAAAAGATGAAAATTCCTTTGGTGTGTTCGTGTTGCTATAATTGTTTCATATTATGTGTATGGTTTAAACTGTTAGCTCACCCTATCTGCTTGTGTTTTGGTGATGATCGTGTACGCGATACACGGGAGCAGATGATGTTGAAGGTGGATCTGATGAGGCATAGAACCGAAGCATGGGCTATCATGAGAACATTTCTATAGAGATTTTATTTTATGAATTTTAAGGTTTCTCTTGTAATCAATTGAATTATAGAAATTGGTTTTATTATGAGACGGTTTTTGATAATATATTGAATTTTATAATAATTGGTTATGAGCTGGTTTTTATTATGAAATAAAGTTTTTATATTTCACGTGTTTTAGAAAATGGAGCTTAATAAATGAGGTTTTAATATTAATATCTTATTTTATTAATTAAATTCGTAATATCCGGACGGGATGTTACTGTAACATCTCGACCGAATATTACTAATTTAAATAATTAAAATAGGGATATAAGTATAAAATTGCATTTATGATAATTCCTTTTCCCAAAATGCAGGAAAATTTAAAACTTTATTTCAACGCACCAATTATAAAATCCATACAACGTTAAATTATTATAAAGATTAATTGTTCATAATATTCATTACAAAATAGTTCATGAAGAAAACTAGAAAAAAAAACTCCCATAGTTGGTCCCCACTCTGACCCTAGGCATCCACACGCTTAACTGCATCAACATCTGCTCTCATGTAACAAGTTACATGATCATCGCCAAACACACACAGATAGGGTGAGCTCAAATACAAGAAGGACAATTACACATGACATAATTAAAGCATTTCATAACCATAACCCGTGTTAGCCCCAATCTTCAATCCTCCACTTCCAAACTTTCTGTTGGACGCATCTTGATTCTACACCCTTTGATGAGTACATTGATCGATCTTTGCTGTACGAATGTCTACTCGACCCTCCGACTACAGGCCATCACCTGATAGTCCACACGTAGAAATAGATTTGCCATGGCCTCACACCGCGACACCAAGTGGAGTTCCCCAAAACGAACAGAAGTTCATAATTTTTCCCAAATTACCAAAACTCTATCAGATGCACTGAAGAGGGCAACCATCTGAAACCTCATCGTACGAGCCACGATCTCGCACACTCCACTATACTTCCTAAACCACCAGGCTACAACCTAGAGTGGCCACGTGTTACCCCAATACAAGTTACACTCGTAACTGGGGCCCCACCAAAGCATCGCCTCATGACCTTCATCCAAAGCGGTGTAGGAATCCCCCTCGCGATCCAACTCTACACCCAAAACTGCCTGGCGCACCTCTCCCGTCACTAGGCGGAACTTGGATCCAGACCACCTGGCACACACCTCACGCCGCTAGGCGCCATACGCTTTCCAGAGCCTCTACCAGATCTTTTTTGCCTGGCAGGATTACATTTTCCGCCAGACGCCATGCATTCCAAGCTTCTCTTGTTTTCCCTTATCACCTGGCAGCACACCCCAAGCTGCCAGGCAGCACACCCCAAGCTGCTAGGCGCCACACCAGTAGTGTCATTGCTACTGGTTTTTGGCACTTTGAAGCAAGTTCCAAAGAACCCCAAGCACTATACATACAATCCATAACATGAAATATGCTTATCCAGTCATAATCACATGACTGGATCATAGTCCGACACAATTCTGAACAACCAAATAATATAAAGCAGGAATAATACATAATCATTGCCCCAAAATATCGCACGAGCAATAAACAATAATAAAAGTGCCAAAAACCAGTAGCAATGACGCTACTGACGCCTATTTGTTTGGGGTGTACTCTAGGTTGTAGCTTGGTGGTTTAGGAAGTCTAGTGGAGTGTGCGAGATCGTGGCTCGTACTGCGAGGTTTCAGATGATTGCCCTCTTCAGTGCATCTGATAGAGTTTTGGTAGTTTGGGAACAACTACAGACTTCTGTTCGTTTTGGGGAACTCCACTTGATGTCGCGGTGTAAGGCCGTGGCAAATTTATTCCCGCGTGTAGACTATCAGGTGGTGGCCTGTAGTCGAAGGGACGAGTAGACACTCGTGCAACAAAGATCGATCAGTGTACTCATCAAAGGGTGTAGAATCAAAATGCGTCCAACAGAAAGTTTGGAAGTGAAGGATCGAAGATTGGGGCTAACATGGGTTATAGTTATGAAATGTTTTAAATATGTCATGTGTAATTGTCCTTCTTGTATTTGAGCTCACCCTATTTGTGTGTGTTTGGCGATGATCATGTAACTTGTTACATAGGAGCAGATGTTGATGCAGGTGAGCGTGTGGATGCCTAGAGTCGAAGTGGAGACCAGCTATGGGAGTTTTTTTTTTTCTAGTTTTCTTCATGAACTATTTTGTAATGAATATTATGAACAATTAATCTTTGTAATAATTGAACGCCGTATGGATTTTATAATTGGCGCGTTGAAATAAAGTTTTAAATTTTCCCACGTTTTGGGAAAAGAAATTATCATAAATGCGATTTTATACTTATATCCCTATTTTAATTATTTAAAACAGTAATATACGGTCGGGATGTTACAGTTACAATTGAGCTCCCTTCTGGTGGCTTAGCTCATTGCTTGATTTATTTCACTTTTCTCCTACAAAATAGTGTTATTTCATTAGTTTCCCTGTTTTTCAATTAACTAAGTAAGAAGTCCAATGATATCCCTAAAGAATGGTCTTTTTCTTCAATGAAAACAATTTAAGCATTGAATAAGTGTCTAAATTACTATGTTTTTTTATGTCATGGAGACACTTATCACTTACATAATAATCTCTTTGTGTGCACTTAAGATTTGGGGATTGTTTGTTTAAAGGCATTTTGCTAACATGTTTGGTTGTCTCTTTTTTGAGATAATCAAAAAGAAGAAGGAAGACAAGGAGGAGGAGAATAAGAAACCAAATCACGATATTTACCAATGATGAATTTTACCAAAGGAATTGTGGTTGGTAGACATTTTTCTTACTTACATAATAAGGTTTTGAATTTAGGATTTAGAGGCGGAGAAGAAGAATAAAATTGAGATATTTACCAACGATGAATTTTATCAATTTATATAATAATCTTTTTACATATTATTTATTGATAGAAAAAAAAAAGGAGAAAAAAAGAAGAAGAAGAAGAACCAAATCACCGATTTACACAATAATCTCTTTAAGTACAATCAAGATTGAGGATTATTTGTTGACAGACATTTTGCTAGCATGTTTGGTTGTCTCTTCATTGAGGTATTCAAAGAAAATAATAGATCTTTCATAAAGAAATTCATGTAGAATCTAAAAACCTTTGACAATCAAGTAAACTATTATTCTCTTTTAAATGTTAGTTATAGGCTTAAAAACTGATTTGGTTCTAATATTCGTTCAATTTTTTTAATTTGGTCATATTATTTTTTTTGTTTAATTCGGTTCTAATATTCGTTAATTTTATTTAATTTAGTCATTTTTGCTAATAACGTTACAATAGTTAATGGATTGTCAACAATGACTAGCAATATCATTTTTTATAATCATATTAGGTTTATTTATCTTCTTCTTATAATTAAAATTAAAAATTACTTCACATTGTTTCAACTTATGTGATAATATATTTGATTTTATTTAAATTCACATATATGTTATTAAGGTGCAAGCATGCCAAGATAATATGTAATATGTATAAAAAAACAGGACAAATATGAAGAAGTTAACTTATGAGAAAATATTTAAATCCTACAAGGTTAGGAAAAATAGTAGTTAAATAAACCTGTTTTATTTCTAAAAGAAGCCATTAAAATTAGGTAACTTATATTAAGGAAAGTTAGTCTTATATTTAGATTAATACTAACTAAATTATTAATACAATCATTTCCTTCACCGTAAATGTATGAAAGAGAACCCATAGTTTTGTTACATTATAAGAGAATATATATACACAATCTTTTGCGTAATTGTTACCTTAAGTATAGTGTAATCGTAACCATGTTTTTGCATATACATTTAACTATTGGGTACATTTCACGCATGTATTCATGTATATATTTCACCAATTAATAAGAATGAAGCATGTAAATTTTATTATATGGTATCAAAGCTAGGTTTAGGTTCAGGTTTGATCCTAACCATGTCTCCAAACTTTATTTGTCTCATCAAACTACGTCACGTCTCCCCTTCTTATCCTTTTATCTTCTTTCCTTATAATCAATGCTTGCAAAAACCAAATTTTATTATATCTTGACCGTTAATAACATGATACTTTAAAGATGAAAAATGGGCATTGTTCATGGATAGAGCTCTTTAAGATTCATTGTCAAGCATAAAAAATTATTAATCATATAATTTTACCAAAGAATGTTAACTCCTTGACAAGTGTATCAGTTGTATAAGTAGTAAAATGAAAGTCCAAATATATTTTCTCAATGGATTTGCATTTGTTTGGTTAATTGTGTTTATTCACTAATTTAGACTATGAATATGAACATTAATGGATTCAAATTTGATTACAGATGAAATTAAATTGCCAACATAAAAGCTACTAAATTAACATGATATATAAAGTGATCAAGACAAAAGATTCACTAAGGTTGGATTTAATGAACTAAACTCAATGCAATAATTTACACAATATATATTTAACATACTCAAGCATTCACATCATCAGTTCACAAGTCCTAACTCTCTATACACAAGTTTTAAACCTTTATGTGAAAATATTAATCTTGTAGTTATCTTAATACAAGATTTACATTAAGAAAAGATGTTTAGAATGACCAAAGGATTATACTCTATGTCTAAACCCAAACCCCATGGTTGTTCTATCATTATCTAGGTCCCAAAACATTTCGTGATAATTAGAGACCAAAAAATAGCATACATAGTCAATCATGCACATGAAGATTAAAGATAGAATACAAGAGTAATAAAGGAGATTATATTGCATATGAAAAATCTATATAGATAGATACATTACATCCAATCCCAGTGAGTAGGGAGTTTAGCTACTCCTACACATTTGGAATTCAAAAATGGATCAAAATAGTGGAATGGATGAAGGAAAATGAAGTGCTTTAAGCTTCAAATGTGTTGTCTATCTCATGATCTTTTGTTGCATTCCCACACCAAAATTGTTTCATTTCATCCAGAACTTGACTTTTCAACCACTACCAAAAAGCGTCTTATCACTGGGCAAGCATAACCTGTTATTGGGTGAGAAGTTGCTTTTATGCCAAGACTAACTACTCTTACTAGTTGGGCGAGTATTCTACTCGTTGGGCGAGGATTTTAGTGGTTGGACGAAAGAACCTTATTTTGGCTAGACGAGCTATCTTTTAGCTGGGCGAGAAGGTCCTAAGAAGTAATTTTTATTCTTCTTCAGTCTTCCTTTTCTACATAATAATCCAACAAAAAAGGTAATTATATCTATCTTAAAAAAATATTAAAATCCTAAATATTTTCATGAAATAATACAAAATGCATGATATAAAGACAAATAAGAGATTATAACAAGCATGAAAAATGAGTAATCATCACACTTATCAAAGAAAACATAACAAGATGATGAGACTGCACAAGTATTATAGTCACAAGTACAATTATCCTTCAATGGATTTATGGTACAATTTTATGCACACCATCTTAGAAGTTGGAACTAGATTCAACTACACAACCAACATGAGAACAATTGAAAAATGTTCTATAATGTTTAATTGAAAAACCAATTCACTTGCTCTCATATAAAAGGTTATCCTAACATCTCATCTTGTAGTGCTAAGAACTTTAAATGTTTGCCGGTCAACTCTTTAAATTTGGTGCATAGTTTCAAATAAAGATTAGTTCTTTGGTTAATTACGAGTTTATATGAGAATTATGATGGTGTTGCATCATTCATTAATGGAATAATCCTTTATAGTTCTCTTACAAGGTATGACTTTTACAAGGTATGATCAAGGGCAATTGGCTATGGATGAAATATGAAATGAAATTTGAGTGCAAGTTATTGTAAAACATAAAATTGTCGTAACAATAATATGAGACATGCTAAAAATGGTAAGAGTAAAGGAAAGGTTTGATACCTAATTTGGTGTTCTAATTTTATTCGAATTTTCAAAAAGACCTCTAATTTTTTATTTATTCAATTTAGTCCTCTACTTTATTAAAAATAATCATTTTGGTAATTTCTGTTAAATTGACATTAACGTCGTATTCGTACAGTGTCACATGTCATTTTAATGTCACATGCCCATGTTTGTTTTCAATTTAGTATCCTTATTTATAATTTTGATTCAATTCAGTTCTTTTTTTTTTTAAATGAAGCACTTTACTCCATCTCTAATTTGAAAACAAATTAGTAATTAAACTTAATTACAATTTATACAAACATGTTAAAATATTTTTTAAATGTTTATATATCAAATTACCCCACCTAAATATTCAAATTACTTTTTCTACATTTTTACATAAAAAAAATCCCTATTTAAACTTATAATTTTTTTTTTAAATATTAAAAGTGTAAATGTAAAGTGACACTTATAATTTTTAAATGATTAATGACATATTTTTAATATGAAAAATGTCACTTTATATTTATATTTTTAATATTTTTAAAATATTATAAGTTTAAATAGGGATTTTTTTTATGCAAAAATGTAAAAAATAAAAGTAATTTGAATATTTAGGTAAAGTGATTTGATATATAGTTTTTTTTTTTAAATTAACATGTATATATAAATGTATATATAAGTTGTAATTAAGTTTAATTATTAATTTGGTCTCAAATGTGAAAGGAACCAAATTGTTTCATTTAAGAAAAAAATAACAAATTGGATCAAAATTATAAATAAATGGACTAAATTGAAAATAAACACTAAACACTATCATGTGACAATAACATGACATCTAATACTGTACGAACAGGGCGTTAACATCAGTTTAATACAAAGGACCAAATCAAACATTTTCAAAGAATTAAAAAACTAAATTGAACAAATTAAAAATTAAAAATCTTTTTAAAAATTCAAATAAAATTATAAGACCAACTTATATATTACTCCTGAAGGGAAATATCGTGATAACTACACCCACGCGTTAGTGACAACTGCATAGTGGACGTCATTATAGAAATATTGCGTGCCTCGTTTTATTCATTGTGAAACATATACATGCGTACATGCATGAAATTGGGCTTCAATTAAATATATACATAAAAATAAGATTATGATTAGGTTATAATTGATGTAACAAAATTATGCTATCCTTTATTTACATTTTAATAGTAAAAGATTATGCAAATATTTTCTCCTTAATTTAATAAGATTTTGCATGCATTAGATTTAGCACTACTTAATTAGCTATTTTGTGAAAAATAATTACCATAAATCAGTAAAAGTTATCGAAATATTTGTGTAGATTCATATGAATACATAACAATATTAGCTTAGAATAAAGCTATTCTAATATACTTTCCTCCGAATTAATTATTAAAAAATAATTTTTCATCTGATAATATAAAAAATAAAATAAAGAAATTTTTTGTTGAACAATCAGTAGAAGATAAAATTTACTACATAAACATACGCAAATTTAATAAATTATTATTTTAATAAATTTTCTATACCAATTTATGCTTCATATATATTTTTCTTCGATTCCTTCTAAAGCAATTGGTATTGGTTTTGATCATATCAAGCACCTGATAATAAATTAGTATCCAAAAGAATAAAAGTTAAAGTATTTATAATCTCATAATCTCAGGATAAATTAACAAAATTGAAATCTTGGTGGTAAAATTCTCCTAAATTAAAAATTCAATATTTAAGGTGTATGTATTATTGAATTCACCACACATTAGTAGTTTAACATTGGATTGATGAAAAAAATAATGTATACACTATAAAAAAAATTATGTCTAACTAATGACTAATTTTAATGATAAAAAATAATTAGATACTGTAGTAATCAATTTATAAACTAAAAATTATTAGTAACTAAAATAATTTATAAATTTGTCTCTAAATTGATTATTACAATTAGCTACCAAGATTTTAGCTACACAAAAGTTTAGTATTTAAATTTTTATCTAAATTGGCCATTAATTGAGCAAATTTAGTGACTAATTTTTTTTATAGTTAAAATCTTGATAGCTAATGTTAATGGTCTATTTAGAAACCAATTGACACCAATCATTTTGTAATTTATAAATTGATATCTAAATTGATCATTATAGTGAGTAATGAATTTTTATCCCTAAAATTTGTTAGTGATATAACTTTAAAATGCGGATGATAAAATCTATGATAATGAAAAAAATTACAAAACAAATTGAAATTGACATAATTAAAATATGTTTTTGGTCCTTTAACTTTCACTGAATATTGAACTTAGTCTATATTGAAAACTTTGATCTAATTTAGTCTCTCAACTTTAAAAATGAGTAGATTTAATTTTCTTAACCAAATTTTATAAAGTTTACTTGACGTTCAAACGCGTTTCATGATAGTATATGAGTTTGTTTACACTGTTTGAAATATTTTTGTCAATGTTAACTGATAAACTTTAAAAAACTTGATTTAAGAAATTAAATTCATGTATTTCTAAAGATGAGAAACTAAATTTGTTCAAAGTTTAAAAAAATATACTAAATTGATTCAAAGTTTAGAAGTGTGACTAATTCTAATTTTTACTAAAAATTAAAAAACAAAAAATATACGTAACCTGAAAATATAAAAATAATTCTATCTTATAATAGGATCTATATTTTATATCCGATAAATCGAAATTTGTCAGGTTTAAAGCATGTTACAAGGTGTGTTATTGTAATATTATAATTAAAACTTGAAAAGTCCATCACATCCGACCTTAGCTCAGTTGGTAGAGCGGAGGACTGTAGTTGGTAGGTTCAAATAGTCATCCTTAGGTCGCTGGTTCGAATCCGGCAGGTCGGATTGTTTTTTATCTTTTTCTTATGTAGTCTCCAGACATGTACATGTGTAATTAAAAATTATAGATGTTAGTTGATTTTTGTTCTTCTAATCATTTAGTGCGCATGCCGAGTATATATTAACCTTCATTATTTTGCATGATTCTATGTGAAAAACAAAACCACATTCTGCTCTGCTCTCTCTATAAAAGATTCAACATCTTGCATTAAAGAGAAAAATAAAGTTAGTTTTAATTTTTTTATGTTTCAACAGCAAGTGCTTTATGAATAAATAACAAGAAAATTAATTCTCATAAAAAAATAAAAATTAATAATTATTACGTCCAAACTACATTTGCGTCAGAGCCATTTGTGCCACAAAATTTTTCTCAAGAACAACTTGACTCAGAATAAAAATCCCCCCTCACTCTATCATTTCAAAACGGATATTACAGAAAATTTTACATTCGTTAATGTGAATACGTGGAGATAGTTTCTTATATGGTGTAACTTAATTTGAATCAAAATATTTAAAATCTCTCATGCGTGAGTAAATAAGTGGGTGTAAGAAAAAAAATAAATTATAACATCGGATGGGTCAGGTAGAATCACAGTCGAATTTGTTCACAATGAGGTCAAAGATGCAGCTGGATTCATAATAATGAAAGGTAATAATGAGAGGATGATGTACACAAACACATTGGCTGCTAGTCATGTTAGTATGAGTTAATTTGTGATTAAGAACATCAATTGATACATATTTGAAGATCGTGACACATGGGAATGTGAAGCACCATTCTCCAAAGAAATGAGGGCACCAGAACCTCTCTTGTTACCTTGCTCAGAGTGCATCCAATCCAACATGTATTCCTATTGATGCTGTTAACATTATGTAAACATCAATCTTCCTTTAAAAAGAAGAAAGGAAGATACAATGGGTTCAGTATTCTAAACTCGTCCCCCAAAAGAGGCTATTTGCCTCAAGAGAACACTTGTGTTTGTTTGTCAAATCCCTCATAACCTGTCACTATCATCTTTTTAATCAAATGACCAAAACGACTGTACATCCGAGGTTGGCTGTTGACCTCCACTATATGGCCTTGAAACAGCTGATTTCCCTATGCTTTCAACAGAACCATCTACATGCCATTCCTTTCTGCAAAGCAAACAAAATTCAAAGCTGTTAAATCTACCGTCACAACAACTCAGAAAACTTCATTTAGATGCTGAAAATAAAAGCTCATATCACAAGCAAAACCATTAGTTTCAAACAACACTTTTCAACAGTCTAAATTAACACTAAAAATTGTATTAGAGAGGAAGGAATGACCCAAGTTGCATAATCAAGGAGAAAAAATAAATCCAACACATCATAAGAGGAGGAAAAAAAGTTAGTAGTAGTAGTCCAAGTATTTGAGGCATCTAGACTTCCCCAAAATTCTACCTTAGGGACAAGAGATTCTTTTACTGTTCAATTATGAGGGTCTCTTTAGTTTTGTTTTTTTTCTTCGTTCAACTAGTTTTTATTTCATTATTTTCCAGGTTCAACAAGTCCCCAGTATGAATTTTAGCTGATAGTATATTCTCAAACAATTACTTTGAAAGGATAAACAAATTGATGACAGCTAGAACTAATCAAGGAACACAATCACACAACATTTGACGACTCAATCAAACAGAACAGACGAGTAAAGAAAAGGACATGAAAATATACTGTCAAACACCAACAACTAAATCCCTTTCTGTCCCGTACCATTGCATACCGCATTCATTTCATGAACAAATAAATCACAATACATATCACACAGATCTCACACATGAATCCAAAATATCATTTGACAATTAAATATTCCACTTTTAGTAAATCTAAAGAACATAAAAAGGGTAAATTTGGAGCTAAATACATTTTATTCTGTTATAAATCAGACATCCAACGATGTCCAAAGTCACAGGAATCCATTTCAATCAAACACTTAAATTACCTTTCATATACATGAGTGGTATGTGGACAGCAGAAGAGACAAAATCATGGAAATTTGACAAAAGCTGTGATGCTATATTTTTTTTTCGTATTTATATTTCATTTTCTACACCTCGCTCTTCTCTGATAAAGCATGGTTAGAGATGAAAATGCTGTTTTGGGTATATACCTCCAGTCAAACCATTACCAATAAACTAAAAAAGTAATTCACTCTCGTTGGAAACATTAACATATTTCTTCTTTATAAGCTAGTTTTCTGTACGGAAGAATTCAATCTGTTCAAAAAACACCCAAACAACAAGCACTACTCTAAATTAGTAATAGATATATTTAGATACATGGAGTCGGAGTATCATCAATAAGCAACCCACACAATTCAACAAACAGACTACAGAGGACAAATAAGATCAACACAGCACATACATACTTAAACACATGCTGTTCCATTCAAACATTCCATCACTTGTTAAG
>Ga0099822_1008631_pt1 | contig 13002 bp, 8 predicted proteins | sample CowpeawhiteBW_FD_76839 | JGI IMG/M metagenome (GOLD analysis project Ga0099822, IMG submission 76839) | Root nodule microbial communities of legume samples collected from California USA - Cow pea white BW | ecosystem: Host-associated > Plants > Roots > Nodule | place: USA: California | collected... | reverse complement strand
TAAAGGATTTTTTAACAACAAAAAATAAAAATTTAAATTTTAAAAAAAAACTTTTTCAAAATAATTGGTGTTTGGTTCAAATGGGAAATAAAAAAAAAAAATATTAAAAAAAAAAAAAAGATAAAAGATATATATATGATTTAATTTTTTTTTAATATATATATATATATATATATATATATATATATATATATATTAAAAATAATAATAATAATTGATGGACTGATATGATAAAATGAGTTAAAACTTTCAACTCATCGGTCAAACGCTGTTTTTTATGAACCAACATGGAAATAAATTAAAAAAAAAACTATTTTATCAATATTAAGAAAAATAAAAAGAGTGAAAGAAAAGGTAATAAAGAAAAAATATGTACATGACCATTTTATAAAGCCATGAAAAATAGTGATGTTAATGAATTAAGTTTAAATAAAAAGAGAAAAAAAAAGGAAAAGAAGAAAAGGTTGTGAGCTTAATAAGTAAGGGAATAGAAATAACTAAAGCCTTGAAAAAGCCTTAACAAAAATAATTACAGATAACAATATTTTCTTTATGAATTTAACATAATTGCATACCAAAAAATCGTTCTTAAAAAAAACTCGTTATCTAAAATAACCATAATCCACACATAACGACATTAACTGTTAGCATCAAACCTTTGACAAAAAAAGTTTTTAATAAAATAATAGTAATTAATAATCTAAGGTAGAACCGTTGAGAATTAAATAATGTGTTTAATTCAAATAATGAATGTTAAATATCAAATAAGCGTATATGATTATGTTTCTTACATTTTAAAAATAAATAAATATAATTTTTTTAATTTAAGTTTACTTTTTTTTTACGTATAAAAAATTTTAAATTAACGTTTAAATTATTTAATTTTTTTAATATGTTTGAGTTTAAACGGTAGTTTGTTACCATTTAATAAATTAAGAGAATAATTTTTTTAAATTAAAATAATTTTATTTATTTATTTTTAAAATTTAAAAATCAAAATATATCAATATTTTAAATATAAATATATTCTATATTCATGTCCAAATCTAAAAACTAAATACATATCTAACTAAATAGTTAATCAAAACGAACATATATGAAAACATAATTTTTTGGATGACAAACTTTTCAAAAATGTTTTCCAAAAATCAAAGTGATCACATCTGAAAGTCCGGTGGGTTAGTTGAGATTAAGAAGAATGTGGTCTGAAATACAATCACTCGGTGGAACTATAATACAATACGCGGTTAGACATTGTTTATGAGGGCCACGAACGTCACATTCGTCAACTTTCAAATAAACACCATTCCGTCATCTATACAAATTTCATTATTTTCTATTCTAGTAGTAGACTTTATCTTATAAATTTAATAATTTAAAAAAACAATTCAAATAAACTTTACTTTGAAGAAAGTTTAAACAGCGGTTAAAAATCACTTTAACAAGAGTAGTTTAATTGTCTGATGAGTCATTAAAAATAAGATGTTTTTAAATATAATTAATAATTATCATAGAGAATTTATAAAATTTTAAGATATTTAAATATGTGGTTGGATGTTATTTTAAATTATTTTACTTTCTGAATATTTTGTTTAGATAAGTGGATTTAGATTTTTTGAAATTTTCTTTTTGTTTGAAAATGTTCTCATTTAACATTTCAAAATATCTAAATGAATTATCGACAAATAATAACATTTGTGTCGATAATAAAAAAAAAATCATTACATATATTAAAAAAAACAAAATTAGAAATTTCAATTAAAAAAAATAGTTCACATATATCAAAATATAGTCTTCATGATATTGGCCCATAAAATTATAGTTAATATAAAGTAAGAAATAATATTGGTTCACAAAAATAACGATTCAAATAAAAAATAACTTTTATGAAAATTAATAAAAAATTTCTAGCCGGCATTACCTAAAAAGTAATTATCTCAATAATGTTTTTACTAGGGATGACAAAAAGGATCAAGTTGGTGTGCCAGCTCGTCAACTCACCAAAAAAAAAAAAAAAACTAACTCAAAACAGAGAATCCAACTTGTTAAGCCGCACCAACCTGGCGGCCAGCCTACAGGCCAAAACAGACTAGCCGGCAACCTGTTTTGATTTTAAAAAACATGTTCAACACATGTGTTTATTCAGTTTAGTTGTGATTGTGTAGCCTAACCCAAGTGCATCAGAAAGAAACCCATCTACCACGCATTCCTCTAGCCTCTCGTCTTTGTCTGTTGTCTCCATTCTTCTTTCACATTGTCAGCCACCCGTCCACCATGACACACTCGACGATGACGACCTTAACTACCACATAGCACGACGACGATGGGATTCAAAGCAACAAAGCACCACAACACAAATGCAACGACCACACGATTTGAAGTAGCCATGGCATGAGGACGCACTCGCCGCGACAAACAACGGTAGATCTGATGAAGGGCGACCAACACGGGCAGGTTCCCCCTAATTTGCAATTTCTAGCCCTAATTTTTATTTCCAACCCAATTTGCGATTTTCGTTACCCTAATTTTTGAATTCACTTACTCTAATTTCGATTTGGCCAAATTGGTGTTGCTGTGGTTGATTAGTGTTACCTTAATTGTTGTTTCCCTAATTTCTAGTCAAGGAATTGTCTTGATTTGTGGATGTCGTGATAGTTGTTGCCTAATTGTTGTTTATAGGTATTTCTTTTTCTGATTGATTGCTTGTTGATGCTTGATTTTTTTCATTTCTAGATCTGTTGAAGGAATTGCCCTGATTTATGGATCTTATTTCTATGTCTGATCTTTGGGTATTCTGTAATCTGTAGAGATTATCTTAGCTGAGAGGTATTATTCTAACTTCTGAGACATCTCATGCTCTTTCATATTTGGAGAAACTTTACCCTACTCTTGCAAATGGAACCAAGGTTGTGGTTAATTTTAGTGGCAAAGGGGATAAGGTTGTGTGGTTAATTGTAGTGGCAATGAAGGAACTAATTCGTGAAAACAATTGATCTAAGAATATTTCACTTAGCCAACATGTTAGCAAACGCCCCCAGGACCTTGAAATTGGGCCTCCAAGACGAAATCAGAAAAGAAAAAAAATCAAAGTTGGTGGGCCAGACCTCTAGCCCGTCAGTCTGCCCTCATATGGGTTAGGTTACATGTATAAACCCATTTTTGCTTGGAAGGCTAGCTCGACTGGGGCCATTTTTGGCAGGCCAAATTCGGGTCAGTCTAAAACAAGTCAAGTTGGCCCATTTTGCCGCCCCTAGTTTTTACCTTAGTCACGTTAACAATGACTTTGAAACCAAAATTGAGTTGAAAGAATATGAAGAGAAGATACAAGTTTGAAAGTATGAAAATTTTGAAATTCTTACTCTTTTGTTTTTGGAATTTGAAATTCTTTATTTTTAAATAATCCAATTACTCTAGAAAATTTTTAAAATTTCAATTACTATTAGAATTTCTTACTCAAACAACATATAAGTTTGAAATATAGAACAACGACTATAAACAAGGACAATCATTAAAAGGGACACGAGGTGCAATGGCCCTGCAGTTTTTTTTGAATATTTTTAAATTACATGTGATATATTGGGAAAAAATTTTAAATTGTATATATGGTATATTAGAAATTGATAGAAATTAAATTAAGTATCTTTTTATTTGTTTTATAAAACACGATATTAAATGTTAATAAATAATAAAATATAAAATCAAATATAATAATAAAGAATAGAAATATTAAGATATTTATTATTTTTTCTTCTACTTCTTTTTAAGTTTCTCAGATATTGTAATCTTCTCCCTCTCACTTGTTTTCTTTTGTTTATAAAGAGAAAAATACTTATTATTTTTGCTCTCATTTCTCATATGTTCTCTTCCATTCTTGAAGGAAAAAAATATATTCATTTCTTTTCTTACTTGATAGTGAAATATTAGTTTAATAGTTATCACTATTGTTTATCTCATAAGTCTTTTGTATATTCATTTTTTATGAATATAGAAGAAAAAATATTGTAGTATGTGTTTTTCATAACCAAATTTATGAACCATGTCAATCTTTGGCAAGAATAGGAAAGTCAATGACATTTTACTTGATTGATCAATAGTTCGCCTTATTTTAACTCTACATGTTTCTATGGTTACAACAAAAAGATCATTTTCTGCAATGGAAGATGAATTTTTTACTTGCAATATGGTTATTTACATTGAAAAAGAAATAGCTAAAAAATTTAGTTCTAATTCAATTATTAGTAGTTCAAAAATCTAAAGGAACAAAAGGTAATCATTTATATATGTGTGATGATAACTGATAATGTCCCTTTTTACCTCTTTTTGTGTGTTTATTCTCATGAATAAATAAACTCTTTCCTAGCTTTTATCTTGTTATATCCTCAAGTTTAGTGTGTTTTGTTTTGTTTTGTGTTTTAGTTGTTTTATGCTTGTTTTGCCTCTAATCTCTCTTTTAAGTGTGTTAAGTAAGTTAATAGGAAACATTTATGGTGGAGGAAAACAAGCAAGAACTCAAGGGAGCATGATTTGACAAGAAAATATTGATTTTGAAGCAAATACTCACGTTGGGCGCCACTAGAATCACGCCCAGTGCTTCAAATACATAATGTTGTCAAACTGCCCAAGGCTAAGTGGTGGCAAACTGGCGTTCAGCATCACAAGGCTTAGCGATGGAAAGTGGGGCTGAGCGTCATTCCATTCATAAGACCTGATACTGAGCGTTGCTGAGACAAGTCTGAGCGGTGGCATCGTTGACATGTAAAAAAATGGGGTTTTAATCTTGTTTCTCACGAGGGTGTAGTCCATTCTTCATTTTGCATGATAGAGAAACACTTTTGGATGCTTGGAGAGCCTCTTGGAAGGGGTGTTGGGAAGCTCTCCCACTCCTCATTAGGTATTCTCCTCCATTCATGGTGGTTTTTCCCCCTTTTGGGGTTTGAGAGGAAGATGGATTGCGATTGGGAGATGGAGACGCGAATGGGAGGCGCAATTGAAGCATGGAGTGGTTGTCAGGTTCTCCACCATGGAAAGCTAAACCTATGTGTTGAGATTAGATGAAATTGGAATTGAGATGTTTGTGAATGCATGAGAATAAAGTGAATAAATGTAGTATTGACAATTGAATATAATCTATGTTAAACTTTTGTTGCACACCAACTGTTTGATAAAATACCAAAAAGAGTTTATTTGTGTTTTTGTGAGCTTTGTTGTCTATTTGAGTTGTGAATTGTGAGAGTTGTCATGTGTTGCATAAGTCCCTATGGAGAGAACGATATTTATTACTTGCTATATGCGACTGGTGCACTTGTCGTTTTTCACTAACAATAACGTCCATTTTTACCTATTTTTGGGTGTCTATTTTCAAGAATTAATCAACTATTTCCTAGTTTTTATCTTGTTTTATCCTCGAGTTTAGTGCACTTTGTATTAGTTTGTATTTTAGTTGTTTTGTATTTGTTTTACTTCTAATATCTTTGTTTAAGTGTGTGAAATAAATGAATATGGAGAAATTTAAGTGGATGAAAACAAGCAATAACTCAAGGGAGCATGTTTTGGAGAAGAAAAGATCAATTTAAAGCAACTACCCACATCGGGTGCCACTAGGGTCACACCTAATGCTTCAATTACAAAATGTTGTCAAACTACTTGGGGTTGAATGCCACATTTGTAGGGATGAGCGCCATAGGGCTGAGCGATGGAAAAAGGACGTTGAGCGCCAATTATTGTCAAGAAAGTGGGGTTGAGCGGTGGCGACACTGATGTACTAATAATTGGGTATTTAATCATGCTTCTCGCAAGAGTTTTGGGAATTCCTCATTTTCACGACTTCTCTTCACCTTGGGTGCTTAGGAAAGGCCTTGGGAGGCTGTTTGGGGAGCTAGGAAGCTCTCTATCTCCTCCTTGGTTTTCCTCCTTCATCCATGGTGGTTTTTCCCCTTTCGGGATTGAAGAGGAAGATGAGTTACAAATTGGAGGTGGAAATGTGAAGGAGAGGTGATTGAAGCTTGGAGTAGTTGCTAGGTGCCTTGGGAAAAGGCCTTTATCTTCTTTATGGTTTCAATTTATTATCTATCTCTTCAATTTGTAAACCCTAGGTTCTCTACCAGAGCTAACCCTATTTATTAATAAACCAACTATTGTGTATTTTGTGATGTTAATACATATAATTTTCCATTTCAATGTTAGTATTTGATTTTTATGCTTAATGCTTGTTGTGGCTTGATTATCCATGACTTGATTATTGGTTCTTGAGGTGTTGGAAAATGTTTTTTGAACTTATAACCGAAATTGAATGCCTAATGAAGCTTGTATTTAAGGATAAAACATGATTTATTAGTAATCATTAAGACTCTTGAACTTGATGAATGGTTGCTTGTTGAGGATTCAAGAATTTGAAACTTGATGAGTTATCATAGGCTCAAAGTCACTAGGGATGGGATTTGAGTATATTGGTGAGTTGATTTTGATTTAAATATGGATTTGAGATGTTTGTGTATGCATGAGAATAATGTGAATGAAATCTAGTCTTGACAATTGTAAATACTCTATGTTAAGTTTCTTATTGCATACCAATTGTTTGATAAAATCCCAAAAGAGGTTTTTGTGTGTTTTTGTGATCTTTGTGTATAATTGAGTTGTGAATTGTAAGAGTTGTTATGTGTTGCACAAGTTCTTGTGGAGAGAACAATATTTATTACTTGTTACATGTGACCTATGCACTTGTTGTTTTTCATTTAAGATGAGTATGTCAAGGACTAAAGTAGTCAACAATGTCAACCATCATAATAAGCTTGATAAATGCTACCTAATCAAGAAATTATCATTATCAACCTACATTAACTTCTCTTCAGATTTCAACCTCTCTTTTTCGATAACTTTTTCTATCACATTCCTTAAATGTATACAATTATTGGTAAAATTATCAAACACACTATGATATTTTCAATAGTTCTTACCTTTTTTCTTAATTAGTTGAAGGGGTTTATGGTAACAACTAATTGTTTTTGCTTATATTTAAGAAAAAGGTCAAAAGTTTTATATACTTTTCTGACATCAAAACTATATGTTCGATTTGCTTATACATCTTTAGTTTTTGTGGGAGATAATAATTTACAAACATAAGATGGTCCATTTTTTAGGTTTGAAGACATTAATTTCTTGCTTTTCATATAATACATCTCCCACTTGCTTTTCACATTCAACATTTGCCTTTGTGTTTAAGAAAGTAATTTTTTCTTCTTTTTTTTTCCATGCTTCTTGAATGTTTTAAATATTTGTTTCTCGAAAGCAATTTGTTTGATTGGAATAACCCTATTTTCTAATTGAGACATATCTCTTAAGCGTTAATTTACTAACCTTTTGCTCAATGGAAACTCCAATCCAAAGGAGACCATTCTGACCAATTCATATTCAGGTATATGTGTATAACATATTGCTTTCATTTGCCTAAATCTATTCATATAATTATTTATATTTTCATTATGATGCCTTTTGGTATGTATTACATCAATGAGACTTATCTTAGCCTCTACCCTAAATAATTGTTCAAGAAAATTCCTCTTTGATTGATTCCAATTTACAATTGAATTAGAGATCAATGTTGTAAACTAACTAAAAGCATTTTTAGTTAATGAACTTAGAAAATGTTTCTAAAAACAAATAGAATAGGAATGATTGAATTGTGTATTTAAATATTTTAAAAAGATTTTGTAAAACAACATTTAATAAAGTATAATTATAACTTGAAAATGCACTTTAATTTTTTTTAGTATTAACGTATGATAAAATACAATCAAATGCAATTTTAACTTGATGCAACAACAAAAGTTTTGTAAATCTTGTTTAAAAAGGACTCTCCTTCTTTGGTTAGTTGTAGTTCAATTATATGAAATTTAAAGATATTATATTAGAGGAAGATTTACGCTTAACATTTTTATATTGTTTTGTGTTTATACACCTAACACTCAATTTGATAAAGTTTCACTATGTTGCAAAGAGCAAAGCAAGTATTCTTTGAAACTCAGTCACTTATGCTAAAATTGAGTATTGTTTGCACTACAACCACTCTTGGCTAAGACTAACTATTGTTTAAAATGTAGTCACTTTTGGCTAAAATTTTGTATTATTTAAAACACATCCACTATGGTTAAGACCGAGTATTCTTTTGAAGTTGTCAGTATAAAACAACTTAGTTGCAATAAGGTGTGATCAGCCAATCATAGGTTCACTAACTAAAAGAGGGGTTGTAAGAACCTGAAAAATTGTTTAGGAGTAGAAGTGATATACCTAAGATGTTTTGTTGTTAAAGCACAAAGTTTATGAATAGAAAAAGTTAACTAGTCAAAATTCATTTTAGAAATACCACAATCTCTCTAGAAACACCTTTTTTTTTTTACCTTCTTTGACTTCTCTTTAGAATTATAAGAAACCCTCTCCTCCTTTTGTAGATCAAAGTCCGCCATAAAAATCTTGGAGGAGAACAAAGAAAATTTGTTCGATCATAATTTCTTTCTAAGCAAGTTCCTCCCCTTGCTCCTTTTCTTGTGTTAGTTTAGGGAAATTTTGCATGCGTGAGGGTGAGGGGGTCATGCATGTCATTTTTTTAGGACAAAGATGAATAGTCTATGATTGTAATGGTAGTTTCATTTAGGGGTAGCAATGCGGGTGACCCAACTCTTTTAGGTCCGCCCCGACTTGCCCTACAATGTTGTAGCCCACCTCACATTCTTTGAGGTCCGTAAGCCTGCGAGTTTGTCCACATTTTGTGGTTAGTAAAGTTTATCTTCATATTTTGAAATTGTTGTGTCACCTAGCTTAGACCATGGTTTTGTTTCTTGTGTAGTACATGATTTAAGTTTTGAAGTCAACATTCCATTTTAATTTATACATTGTTTAAAGTTTTCTCATGAACATTAATAAAAGCATTAGATATATTAGTCAACATATACATGTTTAGACAAACTTTTTCATAAGTATTCCTTATGAGAAAAAAAAATGATCATATGCCTCCTTCACATATGCATATTGCATTTGCAAGCTTTAGGAGAAACACTTTGTCTCGTTCTTGCATAAGATCTAACCCATGGAAAAGTAGTGCATAGAATGGTACAAAAAGGAAAAGAGAAACTATTGTTTTATTAAAACCAAATATTTTTAACTCATAATTAATATATATATATATATATATATATATAGTTAAATAAGGATTTCTAAGATAATATAAATATTCAAATTTAAAGAAGTGATGATTATCTTTATATGAACATAATAATTAGATTTGTAACTGAACGTATTAATACAAAACTCATTTCAACATTTTTTGTGTAATCAAGACGACAACTTTTGATATTAAATATTTGACACGGTACATTTGACAAACATAAGCAATATAACTAAATTAGAAAAGAAGATACATAAAAGTTGAAGAAATACATCGTAAAATAAATCACTCTGTTAGTAGTTATTGCATGAGGGTGTTTTCATAAAAGAAATACATCCTTCCCATAACCACTTCGTCCATCTTTACATTTAATCTTTTCTCGAATTGATTTTTCTAGCAGTAATAGGAATGGATTCTTACATATCTAGTTTTACTATTTTTTTTTTTTCAAAATGAATAACGTTTTCAAACCTTTTCAACTTTTAGGTTTTATGCAATACTTTACTCAAGTTTCCAACAAATTTATCTCACTTTAAAGTATATTTATATTATATTATAGCACTATGTTACCAATTCCAAAGCAACATTTGTCAAAAGTGACTTGGCACACTCCACTTTCGTTTGAATTCTTCGTCAAAAGCAATAAACTATTATTAGCCTCAACGCCACACTACAAAATCCTCACCTCACTTACACGTGTGAATGAGACCGTTGAATTTAATTCATATTTATAAATTCTAATAGCTTTTTGCCTTTTGCCCCTTCTTCGAACAATAATTAGATTCAATATTTTTGGCACGACAAACTGTGCAGAAGCAAACCCTCACGGAGAGATTTATTGATTAGCATTAACATAAAGCAGATTCAAAATCTTCGGATCAAAACCGATAAGAATGACTGTCACATTCAAAACTAAATTTTTGTTTTCTTCAAATTTTTCAAGCCCGATCAAAGCGAGGAGGACACAATTTACATGAAACAAAACAAAACTGAGTTGTCGCTACAACGTTACAACACAAGATGCCGCACACATTAATGAAGGAGGTGTGAATAAGCCAACACAAGCTGACCCAGAATCCATTTTCGAGGAGTTGTGAGAGGTTAGCATGAAAAGTGAAGAATGAGTTCAGAGACGGGAAGGAAGTGGTGCCGGAAAGATGGAAGAAGAGGTTTTGGGATTACGAGAATTGGAAGAAGAGTCATCATCAAAAGCACATATGAGACAAGAAAGCACGATTTTTAGGACCCTCTTTAGAACTTGACCCCTTTGAGGAATGAATCTGGGTTGTGAATTTGTTGCAGCCATTGTGTTCGACAAAATGGTGATTGAAATGGAAAGTGAAAAGTGAAGGGTGAGCAGTGCCGACGTTGGTATAAATAGGAAGTGTTTGAACCGCGTAAACCGAGTGGATGGTGCGTGTGCCCAGGATTTTAATCTCAATGGAAATTCTACACAACTTATTGAAAAGAAAAGAGAAGACTCGTTCCAACGGTAGAAGTAAGTGGTTTGGTTAAACGAGTTGAGCTGAAAATTTAAGGCAGAAGCTCAACGCTATGTTCTGTTTGGACATTATTTGAATGGGTCTGTGCTTCATTTTGGATACCTCAGGGTACAATCATCAAGTCCAAACACGGTTGCTTTTACCATCTACAAATCAAAACATTTGGGAAGCCAAAAGGAATCTAGATAGTACTTGGTTTGAACGAGTCATGCAAGCTCAAGCCTTCTTTTTTTTTTCTCTCTCTCTTTTTACTACTTTTCTTGGGGCCACTACTTTCAATTATAGTTCTTTGTTTTGAGTTTGTATTTTTCACGTAAAACTATATTACTAGAAAAATTGCATTATATATATACCCAAAAAACCACACAATACTTGAGTAAAAAATATAAATTTTACATATGCTATTTTAGTATTTAATTAGAGAAAGATAATTTTAATGGGTGTTTATATTTTAAAGGGTGTTTGTCTTTTTTTTTTCATTATTAAAGAGATGGATTGCTTCGGTTATTCTTAACTTTGTTGTTGGATCCACAGCTTCCAATGTTTTTATCTTCAATAGTTAATAAAGATATAATTTTTTGTATTTTGTTTTTCATGTATAAGGTAAAGGTGGGAGGAAGAGAAAATCGCACAAGCTACATTACAATGTATATAAATAAATTATAAAGTTAAATATTAAAATTATGCTTAATTAATATTATTTTGATTTTACAAAATTATTGGTCAAAGATTTGTATGTAATAAATCAAGTGATGTCATTGTCGTACTTTTTTTAATACTTTTTTGTGTTTGAGTAAAAGTTTATTAATTGTCTACTTTTAGAGTGGGGTGTTGGAAGATAGCATGGTTCTATTTCAACAACCAAGTTACCCCCCTTGTAGTGGAGTGATGGGTAATCACCAGCTGGCCCCTTTGGTCAATTATAAAGTGTGTATGAAACTTTAAAATAAAAGTGAAAGCAACCACGTGGAAATGTGTGTGAATACGTACATAAATATTGATTAATATAAAAATGCATTTAAGACTTTTCAAACTTTTTAAAGCATTTTCAACACTAATCCTTCCATTCGGGCAAATCAATATGTTTTTTAGATATTTTCCGAATCTTATTCCATTTTGGCAGAAAATTTTCATATTAACCGAAAATAAGTATATTTATGAAGAATATCTGACTTTTTTAATTGGATATGAGGATGGGGATGAGGATGGATATGTAGATGTATATATCTGCTTTGTCTCCATACCACCATAATACTCGTCCCTATTTAAATTATTAAAAATTTTACAGTTAATTAAGTTATATATATATATATATATATATATATATATTACCATATACTTTATATTTTTTATTTCTTCTAATTGTCTGGTTTGTCATGAAATTCATTTGTATCTCCAATAGATTTTTCATCTTATCATAACTTTTATGCAATTATGTTTAAATGATGTATGTCAATTAAATATTTTTTACGTTTCACATTTGAATATTTCTATTATTTTTTTAATATTTTTATTCATTGTATATTTTCCTTTCACATGATAATGCTTAACACTCTCAATTTAAGTGTTGAATAGCATAAACCTTTTATTTAATAGGTAATATAAAAAAATTTATCTTCTTTACTCTATTATTATTACTTTTTGTTTCATTTGATGAACTCTTTTTTTTTCGTCAAAGTAATTTTTGTTATTTCTCAACCATTAACTATGTTGGTTTTTGAAAATTTTTTTAGATCTCTAAGGTATTCTTCATCCTATCATAACATTAATTATACATTTATTTTTCTTTCTGTGATTTCATTCAATAGTCTCTCAAATTATTTTTAAGAGACACATTTGATATTTTTTTAATATTTTTATTTATTGTTTATTTTTATCATGTAGAATACTATTTTTATATATTTTATATAATTATTTTTTATTTTATAACTCATTATCGAACATACTGTAATTTTGTCACTATAAGTATAAATAAATTTTACTTACTATAATATAAAAAAATAATCTAATTGTCATGAATTTTTTTATCATCATGTAACATATATTGAAGTTCAAAAAATATAAGGTCTATGTTAAATTTTATTATTATTAGTTTAATATTTGTTTTTTAAGTGATTTTAATCAAGTGATGTAAAATAATTTTTATTAGTATATAAAAAAGAGATTCATTAGAATTTAAAAAATTGAAGTAAACCGACATTTAAAGTATATTTTAATTTGAACATTTGTTTTCTTTTTATATTTTTTAAAAAATATTTTTAAATGTTATCAATTAGGTTCCATTAATATTTGCAAATTTAATAAATATTTTTGTTCTCATAAACTTTTATTTGGTATTATAAT
>Ga0099822_1008625_pt1 | contig 13004 bp, 15 predicted proteins | sample CowpeawhiteBW_FD_76839 | JGI IMG/M metagenome (GOLD analysis project Ga0099822, IMG submission 76839) | Root nodule microbial communities of legume samples collected from California USA - Cow pea white BW | ecosystem: Host-associated > Plants > Roots > Nodule | place: USA: California | collected... | reverse complement strand
GGACGGTCGGCGAACTGATCCATCGCGACAAGGAAGAGGATGAAAAGAAACGCCTGACGCTGGTTCACGCCCTGACCAGGATCGACATGAGCTCGATCGTCTTCTTCATCGGGATATTGCTGGCGGTGGCCGCGCTCGAGCACACACACGTTCTCGAAATGCTGGCCAATTGGCTCGACGTCACTTTCGGACGATTGGACGTCATCGTGGTGCTGCTCGGTCTGCTCAGCGCGGTCATCGACAACGTTCCGCTGGTGGCAGCTTCGATGGGCATGTACAGCTTGAACCAGTATCCTCCCGACAGCTTCCTGTGGGAGTTCATCGCCTACTGCGCGGGCACCGGCGGCTCGATCCTGATCATCGGCTCGGCCTCCGGTGTCGCCGCGATGGGCCTCGAGAAGATCGAGTTCTTCTGGTATGTCCGCCGCATAACCGGGCTCGCACTCCTGGGCTATTTCGGCGGTGCCGCAGCCTACATTGTTCAATACCGGCTGCTTCACTGATCAGGGCGGCTGATCGGCGCAGCCCGACCTGCTCAGGCCCGATTTCGGGAAATCGGACCCGCAAGACGTTCAGGATGCGACGTCGGCGAGCCGAAAGCTCAGTGTGAACTGGGCGCCGCCCTCAGGCAGATTCTCCACCTTGACCGTTGCCGCGTGGTCGTCGACCACGCCCTGCACAATCGAGAGCCCGAGCCCCGCACCGTCAGTGCGCCGGCGATCGCCGCGCCAGAAGCGCTGGAAGATCAGGCTCTGCTCGCCCAGCGGAATGCCGGGCCCGCAATCCCGTACCCGGACCGAGCCATCGTCGCGCACCTCGACGTCGACCAGGGTCTCATCGGCGGTGTATTTGATCGCATTTTCGGCAACGTTGAAGATCGCGCGCTGAAGCATCTGGGCGTTGCCCTTGACCGGCACCGGGTCCTCGGTGCCGCGCAGCGCGATATCCTTCTGCCGGGCCAGCGCATAGGGCGCGATCGACCCCACCACCTCGGCGCACACCGCGCGCAGATCGGCGGTCTCGCCGGGATCGAGCACCAGCGTGTCGAGCTCCGCGATCTCCAGCAATTGGCTGACGATGCGGCTCATGCTTTCGATGTCGGCATGCAGCCCCTCGGTGCCCTCGCCCGCCTTGAGCGTTTCGATCCGGGTCCTCAGGATCGCGAGTGGCGTACGGAGCTGATGCGCGGCGTCTGCCGTGAACTGCCGTTGCACGCGAAAGCCGTCCTCGAGCCGGTCGAAGGCTTGGTTGACGGCCGTGACCAGCGGCAGGATCTCGCTCGGAATCCGCTCCGTCGGCAGGCGGATGCCGGTGCGCGCCGGCCCGATATTCTTGGCCTCATCCGAGGCCCGCAACAGCGGCGCCACGGCGCGGCGGAAAATCACGATGTCGGTGGCGAGCAGGAGCAGCAGCGTCGGGATGGTGATCCAGCCGACCCGGCGGAAGAAATTGGCGACGATGTCGTCGGTGATGACGTCGCGGTGCGACAGGTCCTCGGCGACGTGGATGCGAACGGTCTCCCCTCCGACATTCCTGTATACGCTCGCGCCCGCGATCGTATCTGATGACGTCCGCCGTGATGGGCTGCTGCTGTGCGATGAAAACAGAACGCGGCCGTCGGCGTCGTAGATGTCGTACCGATAGCGGCCGTAGGCCTCCGAATAGAGATCCTTCAGGCTCTCCAGCAGATTGAGCGCCACCTTGCCGTCGCGGCCGACGGCGAGCTTCTCGCCGAGCACATCGGCCTGATCGCGCATCGCCTCGCGATGCAACTGGTCGATTTCGGAATTCAGGAGCCAGAGCAGCAGGACCGGCAAGAAGACCGCGGCGATCGTGACAGCGACAATGTGCAGGAACATGATCCGCGAGGTCAGCGACGTGAAGCGGAACACGCTATTTCTCCTCGGCCATCAGGTAGCCGACCCCGCGGATGGTGTGGATCGTGATCCTGGCATTGTGCTCGGCGAGCAGCTTGCGCAGCCGCGACACATACACCTCGACGGCGTTGGAGGCGACCTCGCCGGCAAGCCCGAAGATGTGGTCCTCGACGTTCTTCTTCGGCACCACCCGCCCCTGCCGCCGCAGCAGGATCTCGAGCACCGAGGTCTCACGCGAGGAAAACACGTGGGGGGCGCCATCGATGAAGACCTGACGGCTCTCGGTGTCGTAAACGAGATTGGCGAGGTTCAGCGAGGAGCCGAGCAACTGGCCAGGGCGGCGCAGGATCGCTTCGAGCCGAGCGACGAGCTCTTCAAGCGCGAACGGCTTGGCGAGATAATCATCGGCGCCGCTGCGCAGGCCGTTGACCCGATCCTGCAGTCCGTCGCGCGCGGTCAACACCAGAACCGGCAGCGGATCGGTCTTGCGGCGAAGCTCCGACAACACCGACAGGCCGTCGCCGTCGGGCAGGCCGAGATCGAGGATCATGGCGGCATAGGTCACGCTGCGCAGCGCGTCGCGCGCCTCGGCAACGCCGTGCACGAGGTCGGCCTCGTATCCCGCCGTCATCAACCCGTTGGCGAGCAGGGACGATAGTTCGATGTTGTCCTCGACAATCAGAAGGCGCACCGCAACGATCCTGTCAGCATACCAGCTCCCTGTTCACACACCCGATTGCGGTAAGCCAGCCCCCCGGACCGCCTCGCGGGCAACCGCACCGTGCAAACGACGCGCATTTCAGCAGGCCGCATCACACGCGCTCCACACACGCTATGCTTCTCTGTGAGCGGCTCGGCCGGCGCATACAAAAATAGATAAGGGCGCTTGTCCTGCAACGAAAATTCGTTGGTTGCCGACGTCGTTGTGCAAAGCAATGTAAGGCTGGCGTAACCCGGTCCTGATAATACGTTCCTGGCGATTGCCCGACCCGCGACTGGCGGACTTGCGTGTTCGAGAGCCGCGTCGCGTCGAAGACGTAGCGGCGGCGAGAAAAGGCCCCGGGACCTTCGCCCCGGAGCCTTTCGCTTTACAAGCGTGCCGCCGCAGTCAGCTCGAAGCGTGGCGCGCCATGAAGTTGTCGTAGCCGACTTCGGCGACCTGGAACCACTGATAGCCATTGCTGGCAAAGCTACTGAGGGACTCGTAGACCTTCTTGAAGTCCGCGTTGCTCGCGGAGACCTCGTTGTGCAGTTCCTTCGCCGCCTTGAACGAAGCCTCCATCACCGGAGCCGGGAAGGCGTGCAGCTTGGCGCCCGCCGCAAGCAGCCGCTTGAGAGCTGGCGGATTTGTCTGGTCGTACTTCGCCATCATCCAGTTGTTGGCGTAGTGACCGGCCTGTTCGAGAACGGACTGATAGTATTTCGGCAGTGCGTTCCACTTGTCGAGGTTGACGAACGACAGCAGCATCGGACCGCCTTCCCACCAACCCGGATAGTAATAGTGCGGAGCGACCTTGACGAATCCCAGCCTCTCATCGTCGTAGGGACCGACCCATTCAGCCGCGTCGATGGTGCCCTTCTCAAGCGCGGGATAGATGTCGCCGCCCGCGATCTGCTGCGGCACCGCACCCAACTTCTGCATCACGCGTCCGGCAAAGCCACCGATGCGGAATTTGAGCCCCTTCAGGTCGTCGACGCTGGCGATCGGCTTGCGGAACCAGCCGCCCATCTGACAGCCGGTGTTGCCGGCGAGCAGAGAGGTGACGTTGTATTTCTTGTAGAACGCGTTGAGCATGTCCCTGCCGCCGCCCAGCACGTACCAAGCCTGGTTGATACGCATGTTCGGGCCGAACGGCACTGCCGAGCCGAAGGTGAAAGTCGGATCCTTGCCAAAATAGTAGTACGATGCCGTGTGTCCGATCTCGACGGTGCCGTTTTGCACGGCGTCAAGCACCTGCAGTCCGGGAACGATCTCGCCGGCAGCGAATGTCTGAATCTGGAATTTGTTGTCGGTGGCCTCGCCGACCATCTTGGCCATAATCTCGGCGCCACCGTACAGCGTATCGAGCGATTTCGGCCAGCTCGTCGGCATTCGCCATTTGAGTTCCGGCATCGACTGCGCGATAGCCGGCGCAGCGATCGTCGCCGCGCCCGCGACACCCAAACCCGTGACCTTGATGAAATCTCTTCGCTTCATTTTGAATCCTGCCCTTTGTGCTTGTGTTCACACGAGCGGTGACGTTCCGACCGTCCTTACGCTCAGCCTTTTCTTGGCGCGACCCGACCAGGGGTCGTGCATGCCTTCGTAGCGAGGCTTGGCGGGAGCATGGAACATCCTCTCCCCGAACACCAGACGCAAAAAGCCCGGCCTTCTGGCGAAGGCCGGGCGACTTAAGTCGAAGAGAGGTCAGATCAGCCGCGAGTGCGCGAGCGGATCATGAAGCTGTCGAAGGTGTATTCGGCAACCTGCCACCACAGATACTGATCGGAACGGTAGGCCTGCATGGCCTCGATCGACTTCTTGAAGTCGGCGTTCTTGGCCGAGATTTCACCCCACAGCTCGTTGGTCGCCTTGAGGCAGGCCTCGAGCACCTCGTTGGTGAACGGACGCAACTGCGTGCCGCCGGCGACCAGCCGCTTCAGCGCCGACGGGTTCTGCATGTCGTAGCGCGCAGCCATCCAGCTATTGGCGTTGGCGCAGGCGTTGGTCAGGATCGCCTGATAGTTCTTCGGCAGCGCATTCCACTTCTCGAGATTGGCGAAGGCGTGGACCGTGGGACCGCCCTCCCAGAAGCCCGGATAATAGTAATACTTCGCGACCTTGGCGAAGCCGAGCTTCTCGTCGTCATAGGGGCCGACCCACTCGGCGGCGTCGATCGTGCCCTTCTCAAGCGCCGGATAGATGTCGCCGCCGGCGAGCTGCTGCGGCACCACGCCGACCTTCTGGAGGACCTGGCCGGCGATACCGCCGATGCGGAATTTCAGGCCGGAAAGATCGGCGACCGTCTTGATCTCCTTGCGGAACCAGCCGCCCATCTGGGTGCCGGTGTTGCCGCAGGGAAAGCCGATCACGCCGAACTTCTTGAAGAACTCGTTGCCAAGTGCCTCACCGCCGCCCTGGTACCACCAGGAATTCTGCATGCGGGCGTTGAGGCCGAACGGCACCGACGCGTAGATCGCAAAGGTCGGATCCTTGCCGACATAGTAGTAGGCGACCGTGTGCGACATCTCGACAGTGCCGTTGGAGGTCGCATCCAGCGCTTGCAGACCGGGCGCGAGCTCACCGGCCGCGAACACCTGGATCTGGAACTTGTTGTCGGTCATCTCGGCGACGTACTTCGAGACCTGCTCCGCGCCGCCATAGATGGTGTCAAGCGACTTCGGGAAGCTCGAGGTCAAGCGCCACTTGATTTCCGGGGAGGACTGCGCGATCGCCGGCGAGGCAACGGCCGTCGCGGCAGCACCGGCCGCAGAAACTTTCAAAAAATCACGACGCTTCATCGTAAGGCATCTCCTTGAGGGGCGTTTCCCACTGACTGCAAGCCTCTCCTCCGGCAAAAAGGCAGCCGGGGCGCTCTCGCGGGCCTTTTAACACGGAAGCGACTTCACGGAAACGCGACAATGGCATGACTGCGCCAATTAAACGAAAGTCTGATGACGCGGAAATATGCCGGGAAATGCAGGCTCAGGCCGCGGCCATGACGCCTCGCAGCAGCTCGCGGAGCTAGGGCCGGACGCGCGGTAAATCGCCGCGCGCGGGCGTCCGGCCCGCTCTCGCCACCGGGCTGGCTAGGCAATCAGCGCCGCGCCGTCTCCCGCGACTTCTTGGCTTGATTGGCCAAATGTCGCCCGCGCCGAATCCAGCTCTGCGCGGTCGTCTTGCTGACGCCAAACGTCTTCGCGATCGCCATGGCGGCCTCGCCGATCGAGTCGGATTTCTTTGCAATGTTGAATGCCATGCGGGACGCCTCTTCGCGCTTCTCCCGCGTCAGATGCTTGCGGCGTTCTTTCTTTGCTTCGCGTGCTGCTGCCATGTCGACGCTCGCCAGACGGCCCTTCCCACAGTTTGGGCTTCACCCGTGGCCGCCTTCAACTGGTGGGAACGGTGGTACGATTCGGCCGATGCTGTACAAACGTACAGCACTGAACCGATTCAGCAATCGTCCGGGACGACAGGCCTGTGAAGAAAGCCGCCGGGGCGCGGCCTCAGGCCGCGGCAATGACGCCTTGGAGCTGCTCGCGGACCTTGGCGCCGATCGCGCGGTAAATCGCCGCGTGCGGGCCGTCCGGCTCGCTCGCGACCACCGGGTTACCGGAATCGGAGGTGGTGCGGATCGCCATATGCAGCGGGATTTCGCCGAGGAACGGCACGCCCAGCCGCTCGGCCTCGTGGCGGGCGCCGCCGTGACCGAAAATGTCCGAGCGCGTGCCGCAATGCGGGCATTGGAAATAGCTCATGTTCTCGACAATGCCGAACACGGGCACGTTGACCTTCTTGAACATGGCAAGCCCGCGCCGCGCGTCGATCAACGAGAGGTCCTGCGGCGTCGAGATGATGATGGCGCCCTTGAGCGGAACGTTCTGCGCCAGCGTGAGCTGGGCATCGCCGGTGCCCGGCGGCATGTCGACGACCAGAACATCGAGCGTGCCCCAGGCAACGTCCCGCAGCATCTGGGTGATCGCCGACATCACCATCGGCCCGCGCCAGATCATCGCGGTGTCCTCCTCGACCAGGAAGCCGATCGACATGATCGACAGGCTGAAGCGGTTGAGCGGAATCATCTTCTTGTCGCCGTTGAGCTGCGGCTTCTCGCGGATGCCGGTCAGCCGCGGCACCGACGGCCCGTAGATGTCGGCGTCGAGCAGACCGACGCGCAGGCCAAGGTCGCGCAGGCCGAGCGCGAGGTTGAGCGCAGTGGTCGACTTGCCGACCCCGCCCTTGCCGGAGGCGACCGCGATGACCGCGGAGATGCCGGGGATCTCGGCCTGCCGCGCCATCGGCGAGCCGGCCGCGCCTTGCGGCGGATGGCGATGCGCCGACGCGGGCGGAACACCGCCCGGCGGGCGCGGCGGCGGCGCAGCTCCCGCACTCCCCGGCTTGCGTTCCGCTGTCAGCGCGACCATCGCGACGCTGACGCCGGGAATGGCACGCACGGCGGTCTCGGCCTGGGCGCGCACGCTCTCCCAGGCGCGGGCCTCGGCGGCATCGACGTTGATCGAGAAGAACACCTTGCCGTCGGTGACCGTGACCGCCGACAGCACATTGGCGTTGGTCAAGGCGACGCCGCGCGGCGACATCACCTTGGCAAGGCAATCGAGGACCTGTTGTTGCGTCACGCTCACCGCGCATCTCCTAAAGCAGTTCGGATGCGACCCTTAGAGCGTTGCGGCGCAAAAGGCTACCTCGCTCCGACGTCGTCTTGACGCTCGGCCGGGGCCGCACCGGCCTCTTCCTTGGCGGCCTCGTAGTTCAGCTCGATCATGACCCCGTTGGGATCGTTCACGAAGATCTGCCAGAGATCGCCGCCCGGAACCTGGCGCGAGTCGAATTCCATGCCCTTGGACTGCAGGCGGTTCTTCATGCCGGCGAAACCGTGGCTGGCAAAGGCGACGTGATGGACGACGCCCGAATCCGGCTTTTGTGCCTCGTCGGTCTTCGAAATATCGACCAGATGCACCACGGCCTTGCCCTCGCTGTACATCCACGCGCCGGGAAACGCGAAGTTCGGCCGCGGGCCCTTTTCCAGGCCCAGAATGTCCTCATAGAACCGCACCGTATCGGCGAGATTCCTGGTCCTGATGTTGAAATGGTCGAGCACGCCCACGCTCACGCCCATGCGAAACACTCCCTTTTTTGTGAGGTTCTTTGGTACCCCAATCCTAGCACGAAACCCGCGGGCGCCGCCAAACGAAGCCGTTGCCCTCCGCCGCTGAGGGGGTATGGTGCGGCTCCCTCCATAGACGGAATGCCCCGCCCGCGCCCCAGGACTTGCCGGCGCGGCCTCGGGGCGGTCACCAAGGCAAATACCAAGACAAAACAAGGTAGCAGACATGGCTAAAGTCGCTTTTCTCGGTCTCGGCGGGATGGGTTTCCCGATGGCGGGGCACCTCGTGAAAAAAGGCGGCCATGAGGTGACCGTGTACAACCGGACCGCAGCGAAGGCGAAGGACTGGGCCGACAAGTTCGGCGGCAAGACCGCGCCGACGCCGAAGGCTGCCGCCGAAGGTCAGGACTTCGTGATGTGCTGCGTCGGCAATGACAACGACCTGCGCGCGGTCACGATCGGCCCCGACGGCGCCTTCGCCGGCATGAAGAAGGGCGCGACCTTCGTCGACCACACCACCGCTTCCGCCGAGGTCGCCCGCGAGCTCGATGCCGCCGCCACCAAGGGCGGCTTCAAGTTCGTCGACGCGCCGGTGTCCGGCGGCCAAGCCGGCGCCGAGAACGGCGTGCTGACGGTGATGTGTGGCGGCGCCGAAGATGCTTACGCGGGCGCGGAGCCGATCATCACTGGCGCCTATGCGCGGATGTGCAAGCGGCTCGGACCGGCAGGCGCCGGCCAGTTGACCAAGATGGTCAACCAGATCTGCATCGCCGGCCTCGTGCAGGGCCTGTCGGAGGGCATCCACTTCGCCAAGAAGTCCGGCCTCGACGTTGCCGACGTGATCGAAACGATCTCCAAGGGTGCCGCGCAATCCTGGCAGATGGAAAACCGCTACAAGACCATGAACGAGGGCAAGTACGATTTCGGCTTCGCCGTCGAGTGGATGCGCAAAGACCTCTCGATTGCGCTGGCGGAAGCCCGCCGCAACGGTGCCACTCTGCCGGCGACCGCGCTGGTCGATCAATTCTATGCCGAGGTCGAGAAGATGGGCGGCAAGCGCTGGGACACGTCGAGCCTGCTCGCCCGGCTGCAGCGCTAAATCCTTCGCAGAACGAACAGGCCAGGCGCGGCGTAACCGCGCCTGGCCGTCGGCCATCGACGGCCCACAGAGCGACCGTGCAACGGGCTTTGCGCGGTCGGCTCAACGCACGGCCAAAGGTTAATTTAACTCCCCGTTAACGCGTTTCTTTAGCTCTTTAAGTTATCGCTTAATGATTTGGTGTCACAGATAGACGATGCAAAAAGCTCGCGCGGTTCGCGAGCAGGATTTGTGTTGTTTATGAGTAATCCCGCAGAAAAGCCTGAAGTTGTACAGCTTCCGGCAGGGCCTCAGGTGGCGGCGCCGGTGAACAGCCGACGCGCCTCCGCGCAGCGGGTGCGCGAAGCGCGCGATCGGTTAACGTCGACCAGTGGAACCCGCCCCGCCTTCGACGCCGAACTGCTCAGACAATACGCCCAGACCAGGATGTCGGCATCCTACGTCGTCATGCTGCTGGTGGTTGCAACCGGCGTGCTGTTTGGCTTCTGGATGCGGCCGATCGTGGCCGCGGCGTGGACATGCGGCATGCTCTGTATCCACGCCGCGATCATTCGCGGTTGCTCCCGCTTCCTCGCCGAGCAGCCCTCGGTCGCGGTGACCCGCAAATGGCGCACGCGTTTCGTGCTGCTCGACCTGCTCTACGGCCTGTGCTGGACCGCGATCCTGATGCATCCCGCCGGCCGCGACCTCGCCTCCAACACGCTGATGATGTTCCTGATGCTGCTGGTGATCGCAGTGTCGAGCATGCTGGCGGCGAGCCTGCCGATCGCCGCGCTCGCGGCGACGATCCCGGTGACGGTGGCGATCGCGCTTGATCTGGTGCTGAGGGGCTCTTTCGACAATTACGTGCTGGCGCTGCTGGCGCTCGCGGCCGAAGGCTATTTCGCGCTGCTCGCCCACCGCCTGCATTCGACCACGCTCGCGACGCTGGAGGCACGTGCCGAAAAGGACGCGCTGATCGGCGAACTGGAACAGGCCAAGGCGATCTCCGACGAGGCGCGGCACCGTGCCGAATCCGCCAACGTCGCCAAGTCGCGCTTCCTCGCCCAGATGAGCCACGAGCTGCGCACGCCGCTCAATGCGATCCTCGGCTTCTCCGAGGTGATGAAGAGCGAGATCTTCGGTGCGCACACGGTGCCGGTCTACCGGGAATATTCCGCCGACATCCATAATTCCGGCGTGCACCTGCTCAACCTCATCAACGAGATCCTGGACCTGTCGCGCATCGAAGCTGGCCGCTACGAGCTGAACGAGGAAGCTGTGGCGCTGGTGCATGTCGTCGCCGACTGCCACCATCTCCTGAAGCTGCGCGCCTCGAGCCGCGGCATCACCATCCACGAGGTGTTCGAGCACGGCATGCCGCGCATCTGGGGTGACGAGCGCGCCATCCGCCAGGTCGTTCTCAACCTGCTCTCCAACTCGATCAAGTTCACCCCGCAGGGCGGCGAGATCTGGCTGAAGGTCGGCTGGACCGCGTCGGGCGGACAATATCTGAGCGTCAAGGACACCGGTTCCGGGATCGCCGAAGACGAGATTCCCGTTGTGCTGGCCTCGTTCGGCCAGGGTTCCAACTCGATCAAGTCGGCCGAACAAGGCGCGGGTCTCGGGCTGCCGATCGCCAAGAGCCTGATCGACATGCATGGCGGCACCTTCACGCTGAAATCGAAGCTGCGGATCGGCACCGAGGTGATCGTCACGTTCCCGCCGGAGCGGGTCATGAGCGCGCTGGCGCCGATGTCGGAGGACGCGCCGCCGATGCAGCCGGAGCCCGTGGTGAGCTCGGCGAGCGGCGATCGGCAGCGTGTACGTCGCAGGTCGATCATGAGTGCAGGCACCGGATTGTAGAGCATGGCGCGGAAAGGTGCGATGCGGTTTTCCGAAGATCATGCTCTGGACAAGCAGCAGAGGCGCGAGGCGAACCATTGCGGTTCGACCCGCTTGTGCAAGCGGCTGAAACCGTTCAACACTGAAGAATGAGCTCAGAAACGCCGTGTATCGCAGTCTGCATGATGGACCCCAGGACCAAGCTCTGCTTTGGATGCGGTCGCACGCTTCCGGAGATCGCGCGCTGGCACAAGATGGACAGTGCGGAGCGGTTGGCGGTGATGGCGCTACTGCCGGCGCGGATGGCGGATGCCGGGCTCGAGCGCATGGAGCCGCGTCCGAAGCGCGCCTGAGCCTGCGCGGGATGCGCGGAGGCGCACGATGAGCCGCATTCTCCTCGTCATCCTGCTGCTGATGGCGACGGCCGGTGCGGTCGTTGCCTATGGCGATCCCAACCAGATCGCGCGCGCCAGAGAAAACATCTCGCAAATCCTCGGCCGGAGCAGCGCCGGCAACCCGCCCACAGCCCCTGCGGTTGAGATCGCACGCAGCCAGGGCGGAGAGTTCGCGTTCCGCGCCAAGATCAACGGCGTCAGCGCGCCAATGGTGATCGACACCGGCGCGACCTCGGTCGTGCTGACCTGGGAAACGGCGAAGGCGATCGGTCTGCCGACCGAGATGCTCGAATACAACGTCGATCTCGAAACCGCCGGCGGTCACACCAAGGCGGCGCGGCTGACGCTCGATCGGCTCGCTGTCGGAAAGCTCGTCGAGAAATCGGTGCCGGCGCTGGTGGTCCAGCGCGGCCAGATGAAGACCAACCTGCTCGGCATGAGCTTCCTCGACCGGCTCGAAAGCTGGGGCGTGCGCGCCGACAAGCTGATGCTGACCGGCTACCCCGAACTGTCCGCGCACAGTCATCGGCGCCCGCGCACGGCGGTCGATTAAAGCATGATGGGATTACCTTGACCTGAACCCAGCGCGGAAGGTCACCTCTCCCTTGGGAGAGGTCGATTTGCGCAGCAAATCGGGTGAGGGGTTACGGTCGATCGAGAGGCCAAGGTCCCCTCACCCGGATTGCTTCGCAATCCGACCTCTCCCCGATGGGGAGAGGTGGGCCGAAGCCGCAGCGAGTCGCTTCAACCCAAATTCATCCCGCTTCAGCGCCGTCGTTGCGACCTCAGACCCGCTTCTGATGGAAGCGATAAAGCAGGATGCCGAGCGTTATCGCGGCAACCACGTAGAACGTCAGGGCATCTGTGTTGGGATGTCCCTCGAAAAAGGCCAGCATCATTCCCCTCCTCGGTGTGAAAATCGCGGATGTGTCGGCATCATCGCAGTGCGCCCTGCTGCTCGCCCACGGCCCATTCCTTCGCACTGGCCCCGGCCATCGAACGGACGCGCTCCTCGTCGTTTGCGAGTTCCGCAGCGCTGCCGCTGTAGATGATGGCGCCGTCGTCCAGCACATAGGCGCGATCGGCGATGGCGAGGCTGACGCGAACATTCTGCTCGACCAGCAGCACGGAGATCCCCTCCTTGCGCATCGTCTGAATGATCTGGAAGACTTCCTTGACGATCAGCGGAGCGAGCCCCTGGCTCGGCTCGTCCAGCAGAAGCAGCTTGGGATTGAGCAACAATGCTCGCGCGATCGAAAGCATCTCCTGCTCACCGCCGGACAACTGACGGCCGCGTCTGTCCCGCCGCTCGGCGAGACGCGGAAAGGTCTTGAAGACGCGCATGGTGTCCCAAGGACCGGGCCGCGCGACCGGCACCCGCAAATTGTCCTCGACGGTCAGGTTGGCGAAGATCTTGCGGCCTTCCGGCACGTAACCCACGCCGAGCGCCGCCACCTGATAGGGTGACATCCGGGTCGCGTCGATGCCGAACAGGGTCACATTGCCTCGCGCGGCGGCGTCAGTCCCATGATGCTGCGCAGCGTTGTCGTCTTGCCGGCTCCGTTGCGGCCAAGCAGCACGACGATCTCGCCTTCGTTCACGGTCAGGCCTACATTGTGCAGGATATGGCGCTTGCCATAGAACGTTTGCAGCCCCGCGACCGTCAGCGGCATCATCGGCTCTCTCCAAGATAAGCTGCCTGCACCGCTTCGGAGGCTGCGATCTCGTCAGGCCGCCCCTCGGCAAGCAAGCCGCCCTGATCGAGCACCGTGATGTAGTCGGCCAGGTGGAACACCACGCGCATATCGTGTTCGATCAGCACGATGGTGTAATTTCTTTCCCTGTGCAGGCGACGAATGAGGGTCGTGATCTCGTAGGTCTCCTGGTCGCCCATGCCGGCGGTCGGCTCATCGAGCAGCAGCAGGCGCGGAAGCTGCGCCAGCGCCATCGCGATCTCGGTGGTCCGCTGGTCGCCGTGAGAGAG
>Ga0099822_1008621_pt1 | contig 13006 bp, 4 predicted proteins | sample CowpeawhiteBW_FD_76839 | JGI IMG/M metagenome (GOLD analysis project Ga0099822, IMG submission 76839) | Root nodule microbial communities of legume samples collected from California USA - Cow pea white BW | ecosystem: Host-associated > Plants > Roots > Nodule | place: USA: California | collected... | reverse complement strand
TAAATATTAGATAATATATTATAAATTAATGATGATTAAATTAAATATTTTATTTCTTTTATAAATATAATAATTAATGTTAATAAATAATAAAATATAAAATCAAACATAATAAAAAATAAAAAATAAAAAGATTTATCAAGATATTTTTATTATTATTTTTCATTATGGTTTGAGCTTCTTATAAATCGTTTTCATTTCTTATTCTCACATGTTTTCTTTTGTTTTTTAAGAGAAAAATATCTATTCTTTGGCTCTTATTTCACTTTGTTCTCTTTCATTCACGAGGAGGAAAAGAATGATGTAATTCTTTCATCTTTCTTGATCGTGAAATATTAGTTTAAAAATTTATTTAATAAGTCTCTTTTATATTAATTTTTATCTTATGAACATAGAAGTAAAAGTATCTTACTGTGTGTTTTTTTATAACCAGATTTTAATTGTGGTTCCATTATATGGCTTGAGTTTCTCACGACTTGTTCTCATCTCTCATTCTCACCTATTTTCTTTTGTTTCTGAAGAGAAAAAAATCTATTATTTTTGCTCTCATATGTAAGTTGTTGTCTTCCATTCTTGAAGAAATAAAGGAGAAGGTAATTCTCTCTTGTATCACATGTGAAATATTAGTTTAATAATTTATTTAATGAGCTTGTATATTAATTTTTTATTTTATGAACATAGAAGAAAAAATATTGTACTGTGTGTTTTTTATAATTGGATCTTAAGTGCGGTTTGATTATCATCGAATTTTCTTTTGGTATTTAGGTCTCTCAATTTTTTATTATATTATGAAAAATTATTTTTTAGTCTTTTTTTTAAATAAGTATACAAATTCAACTCTTTCATATATTCATTTGTAGTCTTATTTCTTTTTTAGTTATCGTTATACTAAATTTTTCATTTTTATTATATTAATGACAATAATTAAATGTATAAATTTTGGCCATATTATTTTGGCTCCCCCAACAATGTTGGTCAAGATCCGCCCGCCACTGACTAACACATTACATTTAACATGTTATTTACAGATTTAACACACTAAAACTTAATCTTCAAGAGGATCTTCATCAATTTTCATCAAACACTTAAGATCTTCATGCACATGACTTTATCAATTATTTGCTTCAAACTTGCTTGTGCCAACAATTTTCACTGTTAATAATTATTGACAAGTGTTTTATTGACATATTTTAAGTTGTCACCTTTATTAATTTTAATTTATTGACAAATTTTGTCTATGTAAATTCTTTTTTTTAGTAAGAAGATGATTAACAACCTCCCTTATTATTAAGAGTAATGCGAAATACTCGGATAAGGTTATATTGGCTTCTAAGCAGAAAATATATGGTTAAGAGAAGAGTGATTATAAACGTAATGAAGTTTTATATATGTTGATGTAATGAAAATTACTAATAATGTTCACCAGATGTTACGTAGCCAAATGATCTTACGCTCACTGGTTTTTCAAGATATCTGATTTGAATGGTTCACAACCCTCAACTGTTAAGTCTGAAAGACAGAAGTACTTTCTTGTGTTGGGCAAATCCTATCTTACACTCAGTTCATGAACCACTTTTTCAGACTTCGACTCTATCTTTTTCTCCATTCTCTTATCACTTTTCACCCTCCCATTGTAGGGCACCTTCCCATTAGACCAAAGAAAATGACAGCATTTGGATAGTGACATTGACAATCAGAATCTTCTTCTTAATGAACGTGCAATGCTGATAAAAATTGAAGTGCTAGCATAGTACTGTATAGCGTGTCCTCTTCTGCTTTTTAGGGAGAAACCAGTGGCAAGGCTTGCATGGAATCATCATCACCAAAAAGTGTACGCCACAATCACTACAAATACATCACGTGATAACATCATTCCATCATCTTGCTTGTCTATCCCTGGAATCGTAAGGTTCTCACTTCTGCCTCTGCCTTCAGTGCTGGTAAGGTGACACTGTTCCATCACAACACTTAGTTTCTATTTTCTACAATTTTCAGTCCAAAATATATACTATATGCCTTGTAAGATAGAGCACAGATAGTGTCAACTCAATGCACTCATGTTTCCCTTTTACCCTATACAACATGACATTTGAGAATCTTGTTGGATACTTTAGGATTATATGACTCCTTTATGCAGCACTTCATCACATTCCAACTTAGCCTCTTTAATTGGTCTTGAACCAGGAAAAAAAAAGAGTTCTTTCTACAAATCCCTAGAATCTGATTTGGAGTTATCTGTTCTAGACGGATACAGAAGAGTTATATTTGGATCATACAAGATTTATATATGCTGTTTAGTTTATAGGCTATTAATCACTAAAAACTATGAATTAAAGACTAATGGCTAGACTAATGAGGAAAGATGGGAAAAACAAATAAAGGAAACGCAAGAAGAGTTTCAAAGGTTGTTTTGGTAACTTGCTTCCTCCTGCTACCATGAGAGTGTGAGAGTGCTCAGAAAATAAATCACAGAACTTTTATTTAGAATATCCGTTTCTTTTAAAGTAGTGTAAAAATGACTTTAAGCAATGTGATTTCCGAATGTGTGCGCGAATTAATCTTACTGGAACCGTGCACAGCGTGAGGAATTGATTCGTAGTGTAAATTAAGAAGGCCTATAGTTTAGGTACCCCTACAATTAATTGCTCATGCATGATGCATGCATATGAAGCTGACATGGTCATATTGTAAGAAACATTCATCTTTGTGAACTGAGTTTATAACAGTCCAAAGTGAACAAAACTAAATTAGGTGATAATATTGTTAAAAGTGGACCTTAAGACTATTTCAATTTCACAAAACTTGTAAGATAAGATTTGCAGTTTACTTATATATTATGAAATTGTATTTATCTCTAATTGATGTGAGACTTTCAACACGAAGTGTAACCAAAGCTTTGCGTGACAAATGAAAAAGGAGGGGAGGAGGACACTTTATGCTTGTTGTGTGTGGACAATCACATAAAATATATAACCATCCTTATCAGTTATGAGTGATTTGAGGGAATCCTTATCCTCCTTTTTCTTCATAGCACAAGTTAAACAATAGTGTGATGTGGTATATAACATAACCCCGTGACACTCTATAAATACAAACATCCTTATATGCGTATCACTCAAAACCAACATAACAGTTGTGTTTGAAAACATAGGATTGTGTTGTGTTGAGAGTGTTGAGAGTGTTGAGAGTTGAAAATGGTGATGAGAAGGGAAGAGAGAGTGAGAGGGAAGAAATCATCTGGAAAGTCAATTTACAGCATATTGAAGGCATGTTTTTCGTGTGAGAATAGGTACGATGAGTACTGGGAAGGTAGTGGGAATGGGAGAAGGGTGTTTGCGAGTGATGAAGACAGAGCACATTGGGTTGCAGAGCCTGGCATTGACAGAAAAGCTTCTGATTTCATTGCCAAATACTATGCCACAAGACTCACCGACTCTCACAGCAAATTTGCATCTTGAAAAATTCCCTTTCTTCCCCCATTCATGAAGTTAATTAGCCATAACTGTTGAATGATTTGGTTAACACATTATTATGGTTGCACTGTTTCCTTTTATCTTTCTAGATCTCAAATAGATTTGTGGTCTCCACGAATCATTTTGGTTTCTCTTTTACTTGTACTTATTGTTTCCCATCACTTGTACGGACTCGTAGTACTTGTTAATAAGCTCAAACAATGTGCCAATTAAAATGTAATCCCAAGCTTTGAGTTTTGTTTCTTCCTATACACTCCCTTTCACCTTTTAAGAAATCGTAGTAAGTAACTGATATATTTGATTTTGAGTTAAAAAGTAAGTAATTCATTTTGTAGAAAATTCCACGTGTTAAAGAGATGTAATATTAATGATATAAGAGATTCATATCTCTTTATATGATATTTAACTTTTACATTTTTGTTTAAAATGAGACTTAGACTTAAAAACTAAATTTTCATTATTAAATTATTATTACTATCCACTCTCTACGCAGGTAAAAAAATTTACAACCAAACGAGTGAACAGTCAGAGATCTGGCATGAGAAACAGAAAGAAAACTACCTTACTACGTATGCAAGATGGGAAAGCAATTAAATAAGTGGAATTTGAAGATGCAAATTGACCTATTAAGATTTCTGTATAAGTGTCGCTCTTTAACCCAACTCCTACTAGTTTTACAAGGATGTTTTTGGGCTTTGAGGTAATTGAAAGTGTTGTTACGTTTGAATTTTATGGTCATTTTGGTTGTATAAGGTAGATGCATGGTATCTATAGAGTTGTAATATTTTCGACATTTTTGTATTTTAAAGTCTCTTTGACCAGAAAATTATAAAATAGGGTCAGTTAATTTTTTCTTTTTTAATTTGGGTCAAGTCGTTATTGGGGAGGTCGACTTTCAGGATGAAGTCGTCCTCTCCCAGGCCAATTCCGTTTTTTCTTTTAATAAAAAGTAATGTCGTTACGTAAGAGAACGACTTCTATTTAATAGAAAAGTGAAGTCGTCCTGTAACATGACGACTTCACTTTTGATTTTTTTTTTTAACTTTTCAGTTTTTTCATTTTAATTATTTTTTTTTATTTTTCTTTTTTCACAATTTTATTTTTTAAATATTTCAGATTTTTTTTTAATTTAACGGTTTTGCTTTTTTTTTCAATTTTGATTAATTTTTTTATAATTTTTCAGTTTTCGTTATTTGTCCTTTTTTGTTAGATATAAAAAAAATAAAAATTTTGAAGGGGTCAAAGTAATATAATTTTTTTATATTAGATTAAATCAATAGTATAATGTTTTAAAAAAAATGTTTCATCTAATTAAACAATTTGATCATTAAATTGGATCATTAGTATAATGTTTTAAAATATGTGAAGAAGTATGAATTATCTTGTTGTCATCTACACGAATAACTTCCATTTTATTATCTTTAAAAAATTGAATCTCTTATTTTATTTTTCATCAATATAAATATTTGTTTTTAAAATAATATTAAAAAATAACTTATCATAATCTAATAAAGAACCGAGAGACATCATGATTAAAAAAAATTATATTATAGTTAAATCACAATAAAAAAATCAGTTATTAAAAAACACATAATAAATTATTTTTTTATATATTCATAAAAAATATGAATCCACAAAAGGCTTGTGAGAAAAAAAAATATATTAATAACTATTAAACTAATATTTTATTATCAAATGAGATAATAGAGAGTCAATTTTTTCTTCAAGAACAAAAGGAAACTTCTGAAAGTTGAATATGAGTACAATTTTTAAAAAAGTAAAAAAACAATAAAAAAAATAAAAAACATCATAATAAATATTTGATTTAATTATTTTTTTTGTCCAGAAACATCTTACTCACAAAAATATACTTAGGTTAAACTGAGTCCACTTTAAATGCGACCATCTTACATATATACCTAATTCATATACGTGATCAATAATTAAACGTCTAATAACAAACTTAAAGAATTCATGAACTGTCTACAATACAACTAACCGGATTAAACTTGATTATCTCAACTAAATTTCTATTCTTAATAGACCATCCACTCTAAACCATCTTTAACTTATTTTATATAAACAATTATTTAATTAACCATAATTAGTAAATAAGTTATTTAACTTATTACTAATATCATAACTTTAAATTATATTTCAAAAATATTGATAGGTTTAATTACTTTAAACGATAATTACTTTTAGTTTGGTGTAAGTCCATAATTGTGCTGAAAATGTTATGAAATTGTTTTGAAAATTTTCTGATGTTTAGATGTGGGAATATTGTAAAAACAACCAAATTAAAAAAAAAAGCAATGTTTGACGTTTGGTAGTGCTCTAGCAGACGTTTGGTAGTACTCTGACAGACGTCAAATAACGTCGGCCAAACAATGCCCCGACGTTATTTGACGTTTGTCAGAGCACTACCAGACATCAAATAGTGTTGTTTTTTGGCACCATCCAGCGCGAAAATTGACGTCTGCTCCCTTTTGTTCTGACGTTGGATAACATTGGCCCTTTATGTCTCCAACGTTAAGTGACATCTAATATATTTTCCGACGTTATTTTGACGTCATCTGGTACGATGTCGGTGTTTGAACAGACGTCAAAAGTTAAAAATATCATACGTTAAAAGTCTTTTTTGTAGTATATGAAGAATTTGAATCTAAGAGAATGCTTCTTTTTTGGAAAAGTTATAATGTTAATAGTTTAATAAATTATGTCTACTTTATGATTAATAGGTAATATATATATATATATATATATATATATATATATATATATATATATATATATATATATATATATATAGAGAGAGAGAGAGAGATTAATAGGTAATATATAGAGAGAGGGAGGGAATATTTTTTACCTTAATATACGCAATTTATTAAACTAATCAAGTAGAATGTGATGTAATATTCATATAGTTGTTCTATTATTTCATACTTGTGTTAATCAGGTATATATAATTAAATTATTAAAAAAGTTATGTGTTAAGAAATTTTGCATATGTAGTTGGTGATTGAATGAAATTGATTTCATAATTTTATTGTATTTCAAGTATCAATGTTACAAGTGGTGCTTCATTACCTAATAACACAAAAAATAATCCAAGGCAAACACTGGTCAAGGAAAAGAATAAGATTAGTTCTTTATGTAATGGACTCAAATGTTCAAATGTTTGATATACTTTAATATTTTTTTTTATAAAAAATTTTGGTCGGTCCTGTAAGACATTACAATACCAGACATAAAATTTTCTCACAAGTATTTAAATGTTGTTTTCATATATAACAACAATTTATATTAGTTCAAGTATATAAGGATTTTTCTATTTTTCTTTCCATACAATTTTTAAAATAAACTATGTCAACATCAAATAGTAAGTTCAGTTTCTATAAAATATTTTAAAATATTTTTATACAATCAAACTTATATAATTATTTTTATACAAAAAATTATATTGTAAAAATTACAGCAGATGAAAGTGTTGGAAATGTAATATGATAATAAGAATAATGGCATGCACTGCTATTTATATCAAAGTGATGATATTTAATTTTAAAAAGTTATGACAAGTTTAAAGTAATATATAAGGCATTAAATGATAGGTGTTAGTAGTTCTATTAGACCATTAATTTATACTTTAGGACAGATATAAAACAGTATATATATTTTTTAAGACTAAATATAAAGTCACTAATTTACATTTTTTTAAATTCATACTTTTTTAATTTTACCTTTCCCCATTATTATCTCTCTTCCCTTCACTTTTGAATCGGACAGTACCCTAGAAATATGCATTTAAATATTGATTATTTTAATAGTGTTACAGACAAGTCCTGCATTTACAGTAGAAAATTCGTCATGTGGCAAACACACACTTCCTTTTATCTCAATTATCCATATGTTGCTCAGTTATGCTGCATTCTAAATCACGTCATGTAATAAAAATATGTTTAAATTATTCAACGGTTCCTCAAATTCTTTGGGATTTCTCATATTGGCATTAGACTTCCATACATTAAAAAATCTTTAGAGGTAGTTTATAATAATTTAGATTTATATTCGTCGCTAAATATTTTCATATTACATTATATTTTTTTTACAAATTTATTAAAAAGGTTATAAAAAAAATTTGTTATCTTTTCTCAGAATTTTAATTGACAGGTAATTTTTTCATGGATAATCATTTTCTATAAAATTATGAAATTTGTAAATATTTTTGCAAAATTTGTTGTGAAAATTTTTTTATATAAAATATTTTGTAAGAAAATTGATAGTAATTTCTTGTAATTTTTTTTCACAATAATTTCAAAATAAAATTGACAGACAATATTTATATTTTTTTGATAGTGTCTAATGTCAAATCTATTAAAAAATATTATTAAAAACAATTACTATATATCGAGGTATTGATTGTTTTTAAGTTTAAGGTTTATGTTAAGATTTTATTTATAAAAAAATTGTATCGAAATAAGTTTCTTGACTTAGTCAAGGTTTTTAAAATCTTGTTTTTTTCCTACATATGATATTACTGGTCTAATTTGAAATCTATTAAAGTAATATAGTTAAGATTAATCATACATTAAAGCTGTTGTCCGTTTTAGAACATATAAAACTTTTCTATATATTTTGTTTAATATATTTTTATTTATTTATTCATGGGTCTAAAAAAGCTATAAATACAATATTATCATCACCCACACAAGATTATTTACTCACTTATCTCATTTACTATTATACTCATATAGTCTATAGATCATTCAAAGTTTTACTGACCCAAACATTGAAAAGTTTTCTATAAGTAAATCTTCCCTTTATTTCTTAACAAAATTTAGAGCTCTAATATTATTACGAGGTAACAGTTCACCTCTTGTGAGTTACACTCAATTCAAATTCGGATGTTTTTTTTTAAATTTAAAGGTACAATGAAAATATTTGCTCCGTTAAAAGTGAATATTATTGTAGAAAGAAATAATTCAAGAAATGAAGAATTCAACATAAAAAATAAAATAAATTATTATTTTCCTGGTTTAGTGGTCACTAAACATTACCTCCGTTTTAAGTGATGCTATTGTTGAATTTTAAAACTTGAATGATCAGATACCTTGCTTTTAAAGTGTTTGCGTTCATTGGTTACAACAGCATATTAATTAATCAATACCTTGATTTAGAATCCATTCTTAAGAATAATATTAAACTCTACAGTTACTTTGAACATAACCGAAACAGAAAGTCAATATAAAACATGAGTTGCAGATCATGTTTCTTCAATTCAATAATTAATTGCAGTTAATCCTGAAAGGATGAGCAATAATAATACTTAAAAAATTTATACTCACAACTGTACATGCTTACATAATTTTACTCTACACACATAACTTAAATATTCATGCTTTACTTATACTTAATTTGTCTAAAAAAAAACCTAACTATTCATAGAAACTATACACAAATGAGTAATAAACTAATCAACACATGATTTGATAGAATTGAATACATAATTAGGTTTTATAAAAGAAAAAAAACAGTTAAGTTAGGTTTTTTCAACCAAGATTAATCATAAACAAAAGCACTGAAGGACATATTTAATAAGTGATAAGGTAGATGATGAGATGAGATGAGATGAGAGAGATTTGAAAGTAAGAAAAGATGGATGTGGGGACCAATTTATGTGCTTTAAGAGACAAAAACATGCACATAATTGTGTACACAACCTAGAAAGTTTCCAAGAAAAGTTGAAACATGAATTAAAAAAAAATGGATAATGGGTATTTGATGATTGCATCAAAGCTTAGTCCTTGTTAGTGGTACGTTTGTAGGTCACTATAAGTTGGCATTTTGAATTTGCACCATAATAGTGTACTTGATGCTGCACTTCCCAACCCTTCAATTTCAAATGGGGTTAGTTATTAAGGCCATGTTTGTGTCCACATCCACCTCCCCAAGTCCTAGGTCATAACTACCACAAACCACCAACTAGGAACACTTAAGGATAAGAATGGGTGAGAGAGAGTGAAGCATGTCCATAATCACTTCATTTACATACATTCATTTCATTTCAACAATCCACACCAATTTAATAAGAATCAAATTCCAACAACTTCAATTCATTTAAATTCGTACTTTAATCAAATAAACCAATCCAATTTAATAATTATTAATTCGAATATAAAATTTATAATCAGAAAAACTTATTCATATTATGAAAAACACGAAAAAGAAATTTCATGTTAGGACTGACCGTTTACTACCAGGTCAAAAGTTATAGTCATTGGTCAGGGTGTAACTCTTTTAATGTCACGATTCGATTGTGATCCAATTCATTTAGTCTCTACAATAATATTTCCCTCAGCAATTATCTTACTAGAAATCACATTGTTAAATTGTAACTTGATCCATCTATCTCCGTCACGGAATAACTGTGCAACCCGTACTATTTCAAAAAAAGAATAAAAAAAAATTATTAATAACTTCTTTAACTAGTATCTTGTTACTATAAATTTTCCTAGATTGCTTCTTACTAATTGTGATATATTTATTTCTTCTGCTTTCGATCAAAATTATGAAAACGGGTTTAAAATATTTTGCATGATGCTGAAGAGAATATTTATTCCTATGCCAGGGAACCAATGGATATTCTTGTTCATCATGGGATGGCATGAACAAAGAAACATGTTATATTTAAAAATGAAGGGAAAAAAGAAAAAAAAAATAGAAAAATAGAAAAGATGAAGCTTAAAGAGAAAAGCAGAGACCGACCATCCATTGAATTGGCAAACATGCAGTCTGCATACATGTGAAAACCACACATCAATCATCTCAATTCGCTGTTAAACAAATGCATTATTTTCATTTATAATAAAACAATAATCATAGCACCAATAATTATCACTGTTGTAGTTGTCAGTCACATTGCATGTGAAACCAAATAAACAATAAACCCTAAGCTTTTATTTGAAAATGCCAAGAACAAGAATCACTGGTAGGGATGCGTCGTTGGTTTCTCTGCATTATCACAATTTCTGTCAAATGATGTTACTTATTGGATGCATGTAACACATAAAAACGACTTATCCATCGATTTTCACTTTGCTTCAGTACCTTCAAAGTAACCACCATGCTTTTTAACTATTTCTCATGCTGTTCTAACCAATGATATGAAACACAGTCTCTGATTAAATGTTAATCAAATGAAACTGCATTGGGAAGATAAAAATATTTAGCAAGTAATATACATAATGTGGGGGACCAATACAACATAATCAAAAGTTTTCTATGTATTTTAATATTGGCTAAATTATCATTTAAATCACATAATATGTATATTTAGATTCTACACTTCCTACTTTTTATTGAGGATAGTCTCAAATCATAGACCCTGCATTTATATTTTTCATTAACTTTAAAGTTTGTTAATGAAAGTTTATTTTGCCGGTTAACGGTTAGGAATCTAAGTATGAGTCTAAATTTTATATTGGATAAAAATGAGAAAGTATAGTATTATATAAGGATAAATACCCATAAATCTATTATCTTAAAGTTTTAGATTGAGAATAATATCAATGTCTTATGTAATTGGACTCAAATCTTATTGTTAAGTGTTTAGTGATAAAGAAAGAGGAGAAATAATTTTAAAAATAGTGGGATCTATATTTTATTATTTGTATTTATCTTTACTTATCTCAGCCTTTCCTTTGTTTCCCTTTAATCAATATATTTAATTTTTTCACCATTTCTTTTTTACATACTCTAACTCCTTCTTTATATTTTCAGTCAAATTACTTTTAAATTGAACATTATTTTATTAAGAAACTCATAATGAGCATCTTCTTAAACCCTGCTTCAATGTTTTGTTCAAGAACAAGCTCTGTTTTCTTCGATTTCCGAGTCTATCCAAAACTGTACAACAACATATGTACATTTTTGTTTTATTAACTGTTGTAACATCTCTAGAGAGCATCTTTATGTACTGTTCTAATCTATGGCACCATTTAGCTTTGTTTCTACTACTCCTTTCCTTGCACCCTTCATAAACACATAGTAGCGAAAGCTAAACCGAAAGTTATTTAGGCTTATGCTACCACTTCTAACCCTTACAAATATATGCACTAATATAATGTTATTAGTAACTATACTCTTGAATCTTTATTAGTAATTGAACAATGCTGAATATTTATTGAGTAGTCTTTTATACATCTGTTTACATTATTACTGCTTCATTTTGATGTATATAAGTGATTATTTTCAACTATTGTTTGTTGAGAGGTGCACTCTAATATTAATGATAATTAATAATAACGATAAATGGTAATAAAAAGTTTAAGAATTTGTTTAGAAGTCAAAATATGATAAGAAAGAATAAATTAGTTGTGATCGATATAAATAAGATAAATATTAATAAAATGAACTGCATTAGACTGAATTTTTAAAAAGTAAACCAAAAAATAGTTTGTTTAAACGAAACTAAAAATTAGTTCACACAAAATGAATTGAACTATTTTCTGGTTAAAAAATTGAACTAAACAAAACTATTTTTTAAAAAAAAACTTGAAAAAAAAGAGAAAAATTAACAAGTAAATAAGAAAAAAATTGTCTCTACTTAAGAACATAGATTCTCTCATAAACAACAAAATAAAAAAAAAATACATCTTCAAATATAAGTTGCATTATAAAATACAACTTATCAATAATTTTATATCATCCAAATTAATAATACTTGAGATTTCATTTCATCTTGAGAGGTTATATCTATAAAAACTTAAAATATTTCATCAATTTTTAAAACTTAAAATGAACTAAAAAATATATAATTTTTTTATATAAACCAACCTTGTTCAAATTTATCAAGCTCTTTAGGATCTCATCAAAAAGTATAAAAAAATGTGTTTCTTTCAACCAATCTTGTGTGTAAAAAGGTATTTCCTCTATTTTAGGGATTAGGCAACTACGATAATGACTATCCACCTTTCCTCTTTACTAAATGCACACTCTAATGTTATGGTAAAGATGAGATGACTTACACCTCCCGAGCCATGTTCACAAGGATAGAAAATCTAGTTGTATTGACTTTCCACCAATATAAAACATTAAGCTCAATTGACTTTGTATAAAGTTCGTGATCCTCTCTTAAATATTTATCAAGTTCTGATTGTTAGATATGTATAAGCTATGAAAAGGAAAAATATGCACAAGAGGTGTTTGATGAAAAACAACTAAAATATAATTTTTATATTGATCTATTGGAAACATGTCTAATATATAGAGTACAATATCTCATAATATAAAGAAAAATAAAACTAACCTAATATATCATCATAATGTGAATATTTAATAATAATAAAAGAGTAAAATATGTGATATCTCCATCAATAGAATTAAAATTAGGATATATATATATATATATATATATATATATATATATATATATATATATAAATAAATATATATTATATATCTTTTATTTATATACTCATACTATGAGTATTGTCTTTTTCATTATATATTTTTTATTTTTTTTGTATTTTTTT
>Ga0099822_1008617_pt1 | contig 13008 bp, 9 predicted proteins | sample CowpeawhiteBW_FD_76839 | JGI IMG/M metagenome (GOLD analysis project Ga0099822, IMG submission 76839) | Root nodule microbial communities of legume samples collected from California USA - Cow pea white BW | ecosystem: Host-associated > Plants > Roots > Nodule | place: USA: California | collected... | reverse complement strand
TATATATATTTCTCATCATAACAATCATACCCAAACAAATACCAATCATCCAAGAACAACCAAGCAACCAAACAACGCACTGCCTCGCCCAGCCCTTCGCTCAAGCTGAAGGGTCTCGCTCAGGCGAGTCCCCTTCGCCTAGGCGAGGGCTCGAAAAGGAAACAGGAAACCAACGCGGTATCTCGCCTCGCCTGAGCGAGATACTCGCTCACTCAAAAGTTGAGCTGGTCGCCTGGGCGACCTTTCGCGTAAAGAGGGTTTGGGCGAGTCCCTGTCCATCTCGCCTAGGCGAGACTGGCTCGCTTGGGCGAGATTAGCAGGTCTCGCCACTGTTTTCCTGCAACAGTTCCTCACACCAGTCCAAGGCAGTACATTCATACATCCACAGTTAACATATTATCACATCCACCACTGAATCTCGAAATAACCGTCAAACAGCAGCTCTAGAACCAGACTCGCAAACTGGAACAGCAGATAGAAACAAATTATTACAAAGTTTCCAACTGTGACTACGAAAACTATACTAGAGAAGGGCGATAAGGATTAGAAGATACTTACGTGAGTAGAACTAAGGTCAAGTCAAGCGTGAGTCTGAGGAACCTTGGGAACCCTAGCAGCAGCTCAAGGAGGTGTGGTTTCTGTTTACGAAATGTGAGCATAGGTTAGGGTTTGGGGCGGACTAGGTTTGTTTTCCCTTCCTAGGCCAGCCCTAAGGCCCAATAATTAAGACAGCCCTAAGAAAAGGGGACGGGATGAAAAGTGGGCCTTACAAGAATAGTTTTCACTTTAGTTCCTTTGTTTGCATGAAGGAAAAAGCTTTTCTGGAGAAATTTGTTGTTAATTTCTAGAAAGATTTGCCTATATTGCGAGATGTCTACACCAGTTTGATTAATCAACAGAATGTAATATAATCTTTGAAGGATTTTGCTGGTGAGTGTTCAAACTTTAAGGTTTTATGTGTCAATGCTATAGTAAACTTAGATTTTTGTTAGCCTTTTTTTGTGTTGGTATTTTAAGTTTTATTTTCCTTGACGGTGAGACTTTTGGCCAGATTTATAGCGTCTTGATGTTGAAGAAAGTTGAATATTTTGTTGGCCTAGAGTAATTCTGTTGAATTTTATTTTGATTGTTTTCCTCTTGTTTTAAATATGGTTTGTCTATTATGAAAACATTTGTTTCAACTCACCAGTCTGTACTTTTATCACAGGACAGGACAACCAAAATGTCTAATCTTAAAGCTGCCAGCAACCATATTTGAGGAGGTCATTGGTTATTTCCAAGAGCATGTGAAAGGGATCAACATCCGAAGCTTATTTTAAAAGAATCAAATTGTGTTTAGTTGATGTAATATGACAGGGTGTTATAAAATAAAAAGTACTATTCAAAGATATTCTATACTACATCAGAAACTTGTACCTTACTAACTTAAGGAAAGTGATCATGTGTCTTTGTTGTTTCATTTGGAAGAGTTGATACTCTGTATAAGTTGATTTTGGAAGGTATGTACAAAATATATTACATGTAGCACACAAGTTGGAGAAGAGGACTATTATTCCTGAGTAATCACTCTTGAAATCAAAAGGTCTGCATTAAGGATAATGTACACTTCAGTTTCATTATTTGAAGAACTGGAAATTCTTTTGAAGAAATTTGTCATCAATTTTTGGAATGATTGCCTCTGTAAGCAAATATCTATAGAGATCTGTTAAATTCTTTGAAAGTAACGTAATCTTTAGATGTTTCTACTGGCAATAGTCCTCACTTCTAACTTTCTTGTTTCAATGCTAAATTTAAGCTTAAGTTTCATCTGCTTTTGTGTGTCACAATTTTAAAGATTTATGTTTTTTGGTGGAAGCACTTTTGGCCATATATATTTATAGAATATTGATTCTGTAATCAAGACTACAAATCCACTTACCATTGATTTTCATTCTTGGTAGTTTGGTTTTTATTTTTACTGTTGATATCACAAATCACATTAGTGTGTTTTGTTGGGCTATCTAATGGACTTTATCTTCATCAATGACTTTTCATTCGAAGTTTGTTGATCTGTTAGATAATAGAGAGGGACTAATTACCCACTTTTTTTTTTTCTCAATAAAATCAAATTGTATTTAGATGTGTAACTATTACTGTTCTTTACAAAATGAATTCTATTAAGATGTTCTATAGTTATAACTTGGCACTTTCAACTAAAATTGTCCCTTTTTCTTGTTAATTAATAATGTTTAGGCACATTTGCTTATATACCAGTAATCTATGATTTCTTGGTAATTCACCGGAGGAGGGAGACTTTTAAAAATAATGATAAAAAACATTTCTTTAATAAAGTTATCTGAAACAAAATGTCGATCTTGGTATGTTTTCTGTGTTAGACCTTGATATATATCTTTTAAGATTATTTTACAAGAAGTAAGAAATATAATAAATTTCTTAATTTTAATAAATAATAGTTCAATTTTCTATTTATCAAAATTTCTCATAATTTAACGTAATAAATATTACTAGTGTAGAATTGCATTTTTACCTCACCTTATACGCTTCGGTTGGCAAGGAACCGAAACATATAACGGCGCGGTGTCATTTTTGCAATTTCAGGCAACTTTTATGCCTCAGTTCAAGAAAAACCTGAAGCCAAAAGGGGTTATAGGCTTCGGTTAAAAAAAAAAACCAGTGCCAAAAGGTGCTTATATGCTTCGGTTGAACAGACCCGAAGCCAAAAATGTGGCTAGAAATTTCAAAAATGCCACTAGCCGTTACGTCTTTGGCCTCGGGTGGCACTGAACCGGGGCCAAATAAGGCTATATGCCTCGGTTATTAATTGAACCGAGGCTATATAGTTTAATTAGGGCACAAAAACACGAACTCCTCTACTTCTTCCTCGCGCGCCGCTGCATCTTCTCCATCTCTCTTTGTGTCTCGCTAGTCTCCTGGATCCCCTCTCCCTTTCACCTCACACATGAACAAAGACCGGCCACCACAGCGACACGAAAACAGGGCACCAGATCTGCAACGCGGCGACGCGATCCACCATGGCAGCACCTTTCACGAGATGGCCATCGCGCTCCACTAGAGGAACCACTGTCGAGATCTCCGTCATTGCAGAAAGCCACCGTCACCGCAACAAAGGTCGTGCGACTGCGCCGTCACTGGACCTGATCGAACCTGAGGACCCAAATCGTGAGCCCCAATTGTCGCAGTTCGTCGCAACGGCGCCTGTCTTCTCGTCGTTCGTCGCAGCGGCGCCGATGATTTCGGGTAACAACCGAGGCCAAAAGGGATACCTTTTGGCCTCACCCCAATATGCCTCGGTTCCAGACCCGAGGCAAAATGAGGAAAATAACCGGGGCAAAAAGCCCTTACTGCACTGGTGTATTTTTGTAAATTATTTTAATGTGGTTATAAAGACTAAGGATACAGTAGAATTGAAAATATTAAAATTCTAAAAGACAGATAATTTTTTTTTTCTAAAATTGAAACGGATAAAAGAATATAACAAAGGAAGTATTTAATGTTCCTATTATTCATAGAGTAAAGGAAAAACAAAATAAAGTAAATAATCTTTCTATTTAGAAAAACATTTGTTAAATAAAAATATGGTTTAATTATGCCTTTGGTTCCATTTTCGTAACAAAATTTCAATTTAGTCCCTCTATTTTTTTATTTCAATTTGGTCATGTTTTCGGAAATTTGAAATTAATTTTTTTTTAATTTGGGACTCAAATAAAATCAAATTAACAAATATGAGGACCAAATTGAGATTCATAGAATAATTTGACACATGTCACCATATTAGATTGACACGTGGCATAAATATTTTTTTTTTTAAATTCAAAAAAAATTCAAAAAAAATTCAAAAAAGTGAGGAGCTGACACGTGGCACCTACTTAACGGTGTTAGTTCTCTACTAACGGAAATGACCTAATTGATACTAATTTACAAAAATGAGGACCTAATTGAGACTAATAAAAATACAATGACCAAATTGAGATTTTGTGACAAAAATGAGAACCAACGAAGTATTTTAACAAAAAAAAAAATAAAGGATCAAATTAAGATTTTATTACGAAAATGGAACCAAAGAGATTAAACATAAAAATATTGGTATTCTTAGATAAAGTTCCGTTCTTTTCCCACGGTTCGTTTTATAAAAGATAGAGAGAAAAACGTAGTGTAAAGAATATTATAGGAGAATAAAGAGAAAATTATCCTTATTTATTATATACTTAAATTTAGAATTGTTAAAATACACTAGAGTGAATTAGGTCTATTATGAGTTTGAATAAGAATCGGATTAAATTATTACAAATTTTATTACGTGTCGAAATCAAATCTAATACGTTTTAAGATAAATATATTAAATTAATTTTTTAAATTATTTAATTTTTATTTAAAATTATTAATAAGTGTTTGTGTTCAGCATATATTAATATAATATTATAATTATCATGTATTATTTTACAAATTCTAACCTATGTTATGATGTATATATTAATATAATATTTGTTGTCATAATTATTTTATATATCGGAAGTTTAGTTTTAGTTTTATATTAAAAATATATTTTTAGTTTCTAAATTTAGATAAAAAAATTAAAAATTGTTATATTTTAAATTTTAATACATTTTAATTCTTAAATTTTAAAAGAATGATGAATATAAATTTTTTATTTTCATAACATTAACTTTTTTTTTAACTTGTTAAATAATCGTCCAAGACTAACACCTAAATTAAAACATATCAAATGATAACTTGAAAGATATTTGACACGTATTAAAATTTAAGATTTTGAGAAATTTTGATTTTATCTCAAATTTTAAAATTAAAAATATATTTAACCTAAAAAATAAAAAGTAAAAACTAAAATCCCATACTTTTTAAAAAAAAATTAAATATCTCCTTCTTTTATGTTGAACTAGTTTGAGACCCGTACATACGCACGAGTCCTTTTTTTGTGTTTTATTGGTTTTGGATTTCACATTTATTTATGTTTTGTCTAAGTAAATATCAAATTATTTGATTAATAGAAATTTTAATTATAGATGTAGGTTTAGGTAATAAATTTAATGAAAAAAGTAATAATATTATTATAATATAATATTCTTTTCACAGCAGAAGTATGATTACGTTTAAGATTCGATTTGGAGAATCTGATTTTGGTGGTAAGGCAGAGTGATTATTTTTCTTTTCGAAATATCTGACCTTTTATTATATGGTTGCATCTCGATTTGATTAAAAGAGCAAAGGAAAGGTTGGATTAAAAGAGCAAAGGAAACGCTTATTGTGTTTAAGTGTATTGTTCAGTTTCAAGGACGAAAAACAAAACAAAACCCTTCAGAGTCCATAGCTTTGTGTTTCGGTTTGGCAGAGGAGAAAATGTCAGGTTCCAAATGTTTCGGTTTCAAAATTTTTTTCCAGAACTCGATCATGTTCTTGGATCCTTCCGAGGTTAGTGTTAATGGAGTTCTTTGGTTTTCGTTTTTTTCTTTTTACTGTGATTTACTTTGAAGGCAGATATTTTTAATGTGATTTTGTTTCAGAGTAGGAAATTTCTTAGAAAAGAATAATTATTGAAACATAGTCCTTCCCATTTCTGTTTTTCCCGGGAGTTTTTAGTGTTTGATGAAGGCTTCTTCTTGGAATGGGGTAAATCATTAGTAATAGGGACGAACTATTTTTCTGATCCGGGGGGAAATGTGCTTAACATTAAGTTTGATGAAAATCTGGTGGCAGAGAGGAAATTTCGTGGTGTTTCTCAGATATTAGGGTTTTACAATCTACAATGCATGTGTTACGTATGCACTTTGTTTTGTGGAGATAGGTACTTTCGGTTAAGACTCTTTGACTCATATTGGAAGGAAATTGAGTATCCTATGGTAGGGCAATCAAGGTCTGCGATGACCTATGACCCTTTTGGTTCACCGAGATTTTTTCAATGTTTTAGAGTGAAGTTGTTGCGATCGAGGGTAAAATGTTGTATGCCTTACATATTTTGATTAATTTTGTGCATGTATATCTATATTTACTAATTTTGCTTTACTTTTAATGCTTCTGAACAGCCATATATTCTTCTCCCAGACGAATTTTAGATGTTTTCTTAAGATGAACTCAAGATTGATCGTAATGTTGAACTTTATGACCCTGTTACAAAAAAATTTGAACTGTCTATGGATACAACAGATGTAGGCAATATTGTATTGTTTGGGTTGATGAAATTTATGAAGTACTATGGTTTGAAGAAATGTGTTTTCCTACATTTGAGTTATGTAGGAAAAAATCAATTTATCCATAAGATTTTCTCCCCTGAAGTAGTAGAAATGGTCTACCGTAGGGATTCAGTGGGTGGCTTTGACATAGAGCATGGTGTTGTTAATGATCTTGTTGTTAGTGTTATTCCTGATAATGTTGTTGTTAGTATTATTCCTGATAATGCGTCACATATTAGTGATGATGGACTCGTGAAATACTTAACTTATTATGATGTTCGAACTTCATCTTTGGTATAGTTTATGTTTATGGCTGTATATTTCTCACAATAGTATTGCTATTGACTTGGTGTTTAACAGAACTCCTTTTGTTTGCAGTATCTGAATTCCAATTTTGCTGGACAATTTTTGGATAAAAGCCGCAAGAGATATTTGCTTACGAATGATACTATTATATATTAGCCTTGCTCAATTCGTTGGACTAGAAGGAGTAGTTTTAAATGCTATCTGACCTATGGATGAAAGACATTTTGCAAGGACAATGGCTTAGTTGTTGGTGATGCCATAAAATTTGTAATAGACGATGATAAGAAAAATATCATCCATGTTGTAAAGGTTTAGGTGTGTTGGACAATAGTGTTTAGTTAATTTATCTTTTTGGCTATTTTGGGATGCCTTTATAGTTAGGTATCATGTTAGAATTGGAAAACAATTTCTGTTTGGTGAACTCCTGTTTACCTTTGGATTGTTATTTTGTGCAACGATGTTATTTGACCAAGTACTCGAGGTTCAAGATCAAATATTGTTAAAATGTTTAGATATTGTTATTTTAATGATTAATTATTACTTGATATAACATTGATTGAGACTATATGTAATAATATTTCATTACTTAAAATGGTTGAATTTTTGTTGGTATATTAACATGGTTTTAATGTAGTAATTAAAGTAATAAATTGTTCGGTATAAAATTGTTTAATTTTTATTGGTATATTAACGTGGTTTTAATGTAGTAATTAAAGAAATAAATTGTCCGGTATAAAATTGTTGAATTTTTGTTGGTATATTAACGTGGTTTTAATATAGTAATTAAAGTAATAAATTGTCTGGTATAATAATAATTTATTACTTAAAATGCATGCTTTTCTATCCACATGGTTTTAGTGTACTAATTAAAGTAATAACTATTTTCGTATGCTTTTGGATGTTATAGAAAATTTATTAATAGAATAGAAGTTTTATAGAAATTTTATTAAAAGAATTAATCGCAAAAATTGATTAATAAACCAAATGCTTTGTACGAATGTCATGAAAATATTTAATTGCAATAATTTATTAATAAAGAAAATTCTTTAATGTTAATGTTAATCAAATAATTAAGTGTGATAATTCAGTTGTGTACCAATATTATAATCATGGCTGATGGTATATTTGTAGCTAAGACTTGTGGTGGTGGTTAGTGAAAATTTGGATTGGGTTCGAAGTTTACGTCCTCCCAATGGATCATGAAACACAACATACTGGAAGATGTATGACTGTGAGTAAAAACTGGACTTGGAAAAAAAACTAAATATACTAAATTTTGGTGGTGTTGTTATCAAAGTTCAATATAAGTTAGGTACGTTTGTTGGTTTCAGTTTAAATGCATCGTCATGTGTTGTGCAATAGGACAAAATAATGGTCAACCTGAAAAGATTTTAAAGTAGTCATGGGTTCATATAGGGGAACTTGTATGCTTTTGGGAACAATTAAAAAGATCGAACAATGGAAGGAGGTTGATATCTATTTTGGTGAGTTCTTCTGGCCTCAATAATGTTGAATTTATTATTGTTTTTTTTAATCTCATATTAATCAATTATTGTCTAAACCATATTAGATGGATCTGGATCTTTTATTTCGGATTTTATTGAAGATTTTTCATTGTTGCAGTTAAGCTTGCGGAGAGTCATACATCATTGTTTGCAATTGGGATTTCCAAGTTTTATCATGGGTAAAGCTTCACAAGCTTATTGCAATGGTTCTATCTATCTCGAAAAGTAAGAAGTTTTTTACATCTTTGGTAATGTATTTTGGTATGACCTATAAACTTAATTAATAGATCGAACTTCTTTCTATGGAATTGGAATGCAATAATATTTCCTTTTCCTAATCAATTGTTTGGAAGGCTTGTACAAAATGTTTAGTAATTAATAACAAAAAATTTTATCTCAAGATAAACTATACATTTTGGAACACTTCTTTGTATACAACATTGGTTGTTGTATTCGAAGGTTTGTTGTCCTTATCATGGATTATGATTCTTATCCCATATTTACTTTGAACTCGAGAGACTACAACATATAGCTAACTGTGACTAAATACCGGTGTCGACAAACACAATCCAACAAAACGTAGTGATTGACCTTGAGATTTGTTTATTGTCATTGCATATGATAGCATGATAGGAAATTGTTTTCTGATTAGCTTAAATGGCCATGGGGATTGTGAGGGGGACATTGACATTTGTGGAATATAAATGTCTTGGTCATCTTTATTACCTGTAATCATCTTAGCTCCAATAACATGGTTTGCAAGTCTTGTTATTATTAATCTGCTCCCATTGCACAAACCTTCAACTTGGTCCAAGTTCCTCAAAAGCATTATTGGTGCTCCAATCTTCAGTTTGATTCTATGGTTAGGAAGGCCAGACATAGACAGAGAATTTAGGAATTTGGAAGTTATAGTGTTGTAGCTATCGTTTGAAGAAGATTATATTTCATCAACTGAATCGCAGCTAAGATACTCCTTTTCTTCCCCTATATTAGTAATAATATTAGTCACAGTAAATTTCCAAATTATAATCATATTAGTTTGAGGGTGTAGATTGATATACCTGGAATTAGTGATAACATGCATTGATTGATTTTATTGACTGTCTCAATCCTACTTGCCAATATTGCTCTACAATGAAGAAATGACTCGTCCGTATACTTTTGTATCAAATTTGGGTAAGTGGGAGACACAATTGCTTGTTAGGATCATTGAACTCTGAAATTAGGAATTCCTAAGGTATTTCAATTTCAACTAAACCGTCATTAGGTTCTTGTAACTTACCATCACCAATTTGAACAATCCAGTATGAGAATTCTTGAATCTTTGATGCAATAGTTGATTGTAGGCCTTCTTGTAACAGACACATGTTTTTTGTCAGTTTTAAAACTTCACAGTGATCCCATAAATAAGATGAATTAATTGTGGCATTAACAATATCAGATCTGGGCCCTCCTGGTATAACAGGTAATATTTGCATAAAGTCTCCACCAAATACTATGACTTTTCCTCCAAAAACTGAATCCTGTTTTGTGATACCGTTCATTATGTCATTTAGAGTTCTATCCAGAGCTTCAAAACAAAATTTGTGTGCCATTGGAGCTTCATCTCAAATAATCAGTTCTGCTTTCTTTAATAATTCTGATGCTTCATATCCTTGTGAAATGTTACAAATTGAGTTTTCTAGTGTTGGTACTGGTATCTTGAATTTAGAATGTGTTGTCCTTCCCCCTGACAATAGTAGGGAAACTATTTCACTTGAAGCTACTGTGAGTACAATTTTACCTTCGGAACGTACTGCTGCTGACAGTGTTTTTCACATGAACATTTTCCTAGTTCCACCGTACCCATACAGAAAGAATACACCTCCTTGTTTATTAACGATTGCTTGCTTGATCTTTTCAAAAATATTTTTTTGTTCACCTGTAATTGAATGGTTATTCAAACTGATTGCATAATGTAATTTGATTAAATACTCAAATACAAAAAACGATAATAATACTTAACCTGTCATGGATTTGAAATTTGATTGGAATAAATCTCGTTGCTCAGCAGTGTTATAGTCAAGTTTTGCATATACCAATCTATTTCCACAATTTTGTGTAACAAAACCATTTGGGTATGTAATTGTTGGAAACAATTTTAAACTGCTTCTGTTAGACTCCAAGATCTTTTCAATCTCAATCAAGGTTAGATTTTAGAGCACTTCTGGAGTAAGATTTAGTTCTGCAGACAAAAACATTTAAGACATTTAATTTTACAGTAGATCATGTGTCATTTTACATATATATTTATCAATACAATTTATTGGAGCTAACCTGGAATTCTTGCTATATTTCTCTCTCGGTAGAGAATTCCATATGCTAACCACTCACATGTCTTGTTCCATAGATCTTCTGGTCGATTAACACTATTTGACAACATGATAGTGACAAATAATTTTCTTAGATAATGTCTGGAACCCCAATCCTTTGCTTCTTTTATAGCTTCAACATATTTTGTATCATCTGCTAATATTCCCAAAGCTAAGCAAGCTTCTCTAAATGTAGAATATACTACATTGTTAATTGTTCTGATATCAATGTATGATGTTGGTCCTTTTACATGGGTTAGCATTCTTCTAAGATAAAATGCTTAACCAGTACTTGGAGGAACCTAAATCAATCTTCCAATAGTATTCCTCATTTTCCTTGGTTTCCAACATCAATTTTTCTTAACATATACAAACTTAGAAACAAACTCAGCATACGTTAATTCCCTGGCTTCTGGGTATTTCTTATTACATTTCATCCAACCTATAAACATTGATTCCGAAACTGTTGCTTTTCCCATGATATCATCGATCACGTCATCATCCTTAAAGTATACTACTGGAAGATGGAAAAACAATCTTTCTACCGCTGGATTTCATCCATGAATAGGAAACGAAAATATTCTCCAACATGCTTCACAAGGAGATACATATCTACAATCAAGATATTGCTTGATTTCATCTATTGGTTCTTTGTTAAAAAAGAATTCATTTTGCTCTGGAACTATAGCAGCCGTTATTCTGTCGTAACCCTTGTTGATATATTTGAATAAGTACTTGATGGAAGTGCTACGATTACACCATTCAACATTTATATGTGCTTGGTACTTCAACAACAATTATGGATTGTAAGGAACCACAGAACGATTATCAAGACAAAACCCTATTCTTGGTTATTATTAATGAATCGTTCCTTCTACGATAATGAGGAAAACCATCTTCTGATATGATAGTTGTCCTTTGAAAATTTTTTGGAAATAGGCATGAGCATTTTCCATTTTTCATGCAAGGTAGAGATTTGTTTGACATTCCATAAGGACCATGGATCATGTGATCTTGAACACATTTATGCAATTCAGGACTATTTATTGGACAAGGGATTTCAGCAGAAATTACCTTATCAATATCATCAGCAATTGGGTATTTGCTACTGGGATGCAAAAAAATCAGTACGTGTGCATGAGGTAGACCGTATTTCTGAAATTCTATGGTATACATGACTATAAATGAAGCAGAAAACATTTATTCACATAGAAAAGAATTATAACAAATTTGATAGAAAACCATATTAAATAATGATGATAACAAAAATGGATGACTTACATGCAATAGTTTTTCCTAGTAAATGATTCTTAGTTAAGTCTGTCAAAAGTTGTTCAAACTTAATCTTGAAGGCCCTTGACACTATATCCGGACAGTCTCTTGGTGATAGCTTTAGCTTAGCGAGTAATTTGGTTATTTCTGGCCATTTAGGATTGCATGTGAAAGTTATAAAAAGGTCTGGGAATCCCATATAACTACAAATTACCATTCCATCAAAATATAGTTGGTCTATGAATCTTCGGCTACCAATAAAAGTTAATAACCCTATTTAATTTTTATTTAAAATTATTAATAAGTGTTTGTGTTCAACATATATTAATATAGTATTATAATTATCATGTATTATTTTACAAATTCTAACCTATGTTATGATGTATATATTAATATAATATTTTTTTGTCATAATTATTTTATATATCGGAAGTTTAGTTTTAGTTTTATATTAAAAAATAGATATTTTTAGTTTCTAAATTTAGATTAAAAAATTAAAAATTGTTATATTTTAAATTTTAATACATTTTAATTCTTAAATTTTAAAAGAATAACGAATATAATTTTTTTATTTTCATAACATTAACTTTTTTTTAACTTGTTAAATAATCGTCTAAGACTAACACCTAAATTAAAACATATCAAATGATAACTTGAAATGTGACGACAATTTTTTTTATTATTATTATTATCTTATAATATACATATAAAATTTAAAGGTAAAATTATACATAAAGTATTCATATATATATATATATATATATATATTACTATATGTATCTTATATTTACACCGTTTAGTATATATTATATTTCCTATACTACACGGAGAAAAAGTATTATTTATTTACAGTTTTTCCCTTATATACTGGCTTTCAAACAGGAGGAGGGAAAAAAGTTATGGATAGGGTTCACTTGGACTGTTGGGGGTAAATAAAAGGTAACTCCAATTTGTCCTTCGATGACAATCGGCGCATTTGGAGCAGAGAGAAAAGTAATGGTAGAGTTTCCCGTTCCCTGAAATGTTAGAAAATTGTTTACTGTGTTGGTTTGCCATGCATTTCTCGGGAAAACAGCCACAATGTCAGCAAAGAAGGGATCAGACATGTTGGGAGCAACCATTTATGATAAGGTTATAAAATTTTGTTTTTCACACACAATCATCAAATAGGGAAGTGAGACAAATATCACATAAAAAAATACAGCATATCAAATAAAATAATAATGAAATGAAATCTCTCCCAGTTCCATAAAACTGGATTTTTATTATACTTTTATAAAGATATTGATTAATTTTGTAGTGACTAGTCAGGATAAATGAGCTCATGGCCAACAAAGTAACTCAAGAACATCTCATCTTGAGTAATAC
>Ga0099822_1008606_pt1 | contig 13020 bp, 5 predicted proteins | sample CowpeawhiteBW_FD_76839 | JGI IMG/M metagenome (GOLD analysis project Ga0099822, IMG submission 76839) | Root nodule microbial communities of legume samples collected from California USA - Cow pea white BW | ecosystem: Host-associated > Plants > Roots > Nodule | place: USA: California | collected... | reverse complement strand
TTTGTTTTCACTATTATTTTTTTTTCAAGAATATTAATAATATTTTTTTTTTTTTTTTTATTAGTTTTTTTTTTTTTTTTTAATGTAAAAAAAACTTCTGAACTCATAGTTACTGAGATCAACCAGTTAGTTAATATATTGAGTTTTCAGTTATTTCGAAACAAAAGGAATTAACGTCCGAATAAACATATTAAAATTAGATCTTTAAAATGTATGTGAAATATTATTAATGATATTTGTAATCATCATTATAAAAAATTCAAATCAGTTTTTTAAATTGTCTTCACTCTCATTTATTGTTTACAAAAATTTACCTCAATATTACATACATATTTTGTTATTTAATTTTAATGTTTGTGAGACTTTTCCTAAAAAATATCACATTTAATGATTTTAATGTTATTTCCAGCTTCAAAGAAGCCCATATACAATTATTTACACAATAAAAGAAAGGGCTTTTTTTCTTATACCTCCCTTTTTTCTTTCTGCACCTCATACAGTTTGTAATTTCTAAATTACTTTTTATTAAAATTATAATAAAAATACTTGCATCTTTTTTTAATATTTTCTGTATTGAGTATTTCAAAAATATATTCTAAAACATTGATCTGAAATATATTAAAAAATATATTTTGAATTGTATATTTCAAAATATATTAGCGAAAATAACTTTCAAAAAAGATTCTTCTAAACCCTCCTCACTTCTTGCCCTAAACCCTTACCGCATCTTCTTCCAAACGGCGACGTCTTGCCTCAAACCCTTATTGCGTTTCCTTCAAACCCTCTCAGTTTCATCCTCTCCAAACCGCGGTCGAACCATCTTCAAACTCGTGGCCCTTTGAGCTGTTTGGTACGTTAACATGCCTTTCCATTTCCCTGGCTTTGTGTCCATGATTTCTCTTTTTCTGTTTTGCGAGTCCAATCGTCGAATTTTAATTTGCATTGCTGTGTATAAGATGTTCCTTTGGGTCTGTATAAAGATTTTGATATTTCATTTCATGGAACGAGTAATGTCCATATGAAGTTTGTACAACAAAAGAAAAAATCCAGTTTGTGTATATTTTCTCTTTTTGATTTTGATTATGTATGCTTGATATTTTCTCTTTTTTGTATTGGTTCTGTTTTGCACTACATTTTCTAGATTTCATTCAATCCAAGTTAGTCATAATAAATAGACTATTAGGCTACATAAATCATGTTAATCAAGGTTCATCCAGTTAAAAATTCTATTAAAATTCTCTAACAAGTTGGCCGATGAGGAGATTTATGTAAAATAACATCACTTATCTAGTAGTAAAAGTCATAACTGATGAAATTTATGTATAATTTTCTAGATTTCATTCATAACTTCTGTTGTGCTTTTCTGATTTTAGAATTTACCCATACTAGTTTCAAAACCCATTTTCTGATTTCCTCGTTTTAATTCTGTTTTAGTTCAGTACAGCTGTTCAGTTCAATTGATTTTAATATCTGTACTAGTAATGTATACATTGTTACCTTGGTTGATTTAGCACTCATCTTACTTGCTGATTTTGTTCTTTGACTAGTATTTGTACTGGAAAAAATAAACATGGCTCAGTGGTAAGCTGCTGCCACAAGGAGAGTGGTTTTGTTTAAACTTTCTGACACAGTTGAGATTTTATCAATGGAAGATCCAATTAAATGCACTTGTTTATAGGAATAAAATTCTCAAAATCCTTTTATTTTATGCAGAACTCATACCAGTTCAAAAATAAGTTTATTTCACCACTTGAATTAAAAGAAAAGAGTTGATTTATTTTTATTTTTACAATCACATTTAGAATTTTAGTTTATTACTATATGGATGAATTGTGTCGCATTTATGTTCATAGGCTATATAATAATTTCTGATTAAATTTTCATCAATACACATACAAAAGATGTTGTTTCTGTCACAATCAATAATAAAAAGAATTATTTTAATATGCGTTTTTCATTTCCAGTTTATATTTCAAGTTGTTTTCAGATTTCTTGTTTGATTAGAATGGTAGTTAATTCAGTTTTGATAGGTTTTTCAGTTCTTCATTGCATTTTCATTCCAACACTGCATTAGCATATCAGATTTCATTTAAAATCAGTTTTGCATTTCAATTTCATGATGCCTAGTTTCAATTTCCTGTTCTATATGCTTTTCACTGTTTCAGCACTAGTTTTCATTTTGGTTTTTCTCTTTGGTTTGAGCTTCTTGTTTTAGTTTCATTTTCTAGTTTCAGATTTAGTTTTTACATTGTTTCTTTGAATCATTTTCCTTGCAGTAGCTGCTGTAGTTGAGTCCTTATGAAATAAAACTGTCGATGTAGTTTAGTCTTATGATTTAATTATTCATTATGTTTGTGTGTCTAATTGTCATTGGATTTATTATGACAGGTGAGCACTATTCTTTTGGATTATTCTTGCTTTGATTCTGGTTGTCTTGCATCAAGATTAGGCCATCTTCTTCTGTCTAAAGTAGCAAGTTAGTGTTATTTTGGTTGTGAAACGCATTTACATTTACTTTTGAATTATTAGTGAACCAAGTATGTTTAATTCACTGTTTAACATATTGTTCTTTTTATATGGGCTAAATTCATTTGTAAGTGCTTCTACGTTCTAACTTCTGTTACAAAATGTAATTCATCTTTTAGCTCGACCAGTTGTCTTCTTTAGCTTGTAACAGTGGATGTAAACACCACTGTTTAACTTCTATGTTGTAGATTAGTTTCATCATGGCATTCTATCGTCCCAACCACCAACAGAATGGACAAACTGGTGGTGGAGCGAGGCAGGCTTTGGCCTCAATTCTACAAACTAGAGATGTGATTATTTAACTCTAACACCAGCTAAATTAATTGTTTTCAGAAAATTGACCTTTTTTAATTGTTAATTGGTTATTGAAACTATAATTTTATTCATGTAATAGTATTTTCAATTATTAATTGCTTAATGAAACTATGAACATTAAAGGTGATGGAGAAGGAGTGAACTAAATTTCCAAGGTTTAGTACAAAGTATATAAATGGTCTTGAGTCATTTCTTGATTTTGCTTACATTAGAGGAAGACCTTAAGGATGAGAGATGTTATGTTCATGCGTTAAATGTAAAAATTGTGTTTGGGCAAGACTAAACATGGTCTATGATCATTTAATTGTCTCGGGATTTCTAGAAGGGTATGATCTTTGCATTCACCATGGAGAAGAAATATACCTTTGCCTACTAATAAAGGTGAAGACATGATTGATAATGAAGATTCACATGATGATATTAATGCCTTATAGTATGACACATTTAGAACTGGGGTAGAAGCAAATGAAGGCAAAGAGGGTCCTAACGATGAAGCTAGAAAGTTCTACCAATTGATTAATGATACAATTTAAGAACTCTACTCTGGATGTGAAAGCTTTTCCACCTTATCTTTCATCATTTGGCTATACTTATTAAAGTGTCTTCATGGTTGGAGCAATTCTTCATTCACTTATCTCTTACAATTACTAAAAGAGGCCATGCCTAACTTGAATATTCCTGAATCTTTTAACAATTTAGTAAATTGTGTGGCCTTAGTAAAAAAAACATTGCCTATAACCTAAGCCCTCAACCATATCCTTCACGTCTAGAACACCGTTGCCAAAGTGTTGTCCAAAGTTTAGGCCACAGTCTTTTAACTTCAGTCCACACTTTTTAGTTGTTGTCTAAAGCGAAAAATGATATAGTGAAAGTGACACGTGTTGCATCAAATTCATGCACACATCAATTTTGAATTTGTGTTTGAGTTTGGGGCACCTTAATTTGTCAGTTGCTACCTTAGATACTTGTTTCTTATATGTTTTTATCTGCAGATGTGAAGAGAATATCAAGCTCATGGTGTTACTTGTTAGTAATCTTTGGTGAAATTATGCTCTGAAACATTATCACACTGATATTAGATATTAGAAGCCATTGGTTTCTGGCGATGTGATTTTTTTAAAATCATACACTGTATGTTACTCCTTTTTTTTTTCTAGAGCAGAAGCACTTGGGAAATGCTACTTTCGTATTGAGTGCATTGGTGATTAAGCTATAAATCCTTCTATAGGACCTTACCCTTGATCACCCAAAAAAGGGGCAGGGACACCCATAGAATATCTGATACTTGAACTAATTCAGGCGTACATTGACATGAAGATTAGAACCTTGGGCACTTGGATTTTATTGATTTAATTATGACTACCTTGGATATAGGTACATGTGTTGTGTTATGAAGCTATGACTATTGTAGGTGTCTTGACTCTTGATTGTTATTGCACCTCAAGCCTTTGCTTAAATGATGTATTCTTTCAAATCTTAGAAAAAATAGCATTATTGTGTACTTGTATAAAATTGATCTTCAAAATTTTCTGAATACAAAATTAGGGAAGAAATCATGACAGCAATAATAATTAAATTGAATATAGAAAATATTTTTCCTAATAAACTAGTCATTTGTATTTCTGCTGAAGAGAGTGTAATCCTCTCTCGTTCATATTATATATTTATTTCTCTTGCTTCATTTTCTGCATCTGATGGTTCTGCATACATCCAGGATGAAGATGTCATTGGTTCGACCTCTCTTGACAAGGCGAGGATTCAGCACAAGCTCTGAGAACCTTGTTGCTTCTGTGCTCTTTGAGAGACTGCCGGTGGTCATTCCGAAAATTGACCCTGTAGTTTACGCATTTCAAGAATTCTCGTAAGTTTATCTCTGATTTTGCTGACTTAAATATTATGCTATGCTTGAATAAAAAGAATTTCTAGGAAAGATAAAATGAATTGGGTAATTTGAGCTTCATTGAGTCTTGGGTTTGTAGTCATAGAAGAACTTGAAAGAATTAATCTTAAAGGAAGAAGATTCTTGTTCCATTGACTGATTTGAAACAGTACATTAATCTATACAGAGAACTCTAATTCTAAAGTAATAATTACAAAAAGATCTCTAGAATCTTCTAACAACCTCTAGTAATGCATTTAATATCAACCTAACAACAGAAGATATTATTTCATTTTTCAAAGAAAAATATGTGCTTCTGGAGGACTGTAGAGTAGGAATGGATGTCATGTTAACCCGAATTGTTCAACTTAGACTCTTCTCCTTTTATGAATTTGGTGATTTGTAAACTAGATGGAGGGTGATGTTTTGATAAATTCTAGTGATGAATTTCTTATTTTCCGCCTCCTCAAATTTTCAAAAGAGAAAATATGGAAAAAAAAAATTGTATTCTGGTGGATTCTTTTAGTTGTCATTTGATTAATCAAATGTGAAGAACCTGTTTTAGCAGTGACTATTATACTAAATATATTTTTTATTGGGTTAAACTGTTAGGTTTCGGTGGCGACAACAATATCAACGCAGATATCCTGATGAATTTCTTGACAAATCTGATGCAAGGTACAAGTACTCAAGGGTATGTCTATAGTTTCAGTATTTTGGTGTTTACATTTAATTAGTTTTGAAGAGAGAGATCGCAAGGTGGGATTTCAAATAGTGAGTGATCCATGTGTTATATTGGTGTGTTTTATGCTGGTTGTCGAAGGCCTAGCACAACCCTCATCCTTTATCCAGGCTCGGGACTGACAATGAGACCGCAGGTGCATTTAGATTGCACTTTTAGTTATAATATGTACGAAAAACTTATTTGCAAGTTTCCTGAGAGTTGAAGAGATAAATACTTGAATAGTAACCAACACAAAATATTTTTCTTTTCTCTGTTAAACTTATTTTATGTGAATACTCTCAAATGGATGTAAGGTAGGCATTTATCTATATACTCATAGAAAACTGAAAAGAACCATTGGGTCTATTGCTAATTATCTGTATTACATAAAACTTCTTTCTTTCCTTCCTTAGAACTAGCGAAATATGAAAACTAGTGTACAAGGTAATAAAGAGGGGAATATAAAAGACAATAGACAACTAAACAAAGGTAAAATATAAGTGTTAGAGTACAACTGAAAAATATCCAATTTTCAGTTTATTATATCTTAAGAGTATTAACAATTTCTCATGTCTGCCTTCCATATGTCCGCCTTCCATTTGTCCTTATTATCTCTTAGAATTGTATTCATATTTAATTAATTAGGTTTCATGATTTGTTTCCTTATTTAATTACTAGGATTATGATCTATTATTATTGTTATTCAATTTGATTAAAAACGTAACTCAATCCTATAAACCGGAATTGTAAGATGGGAATTACTGTTATTCAATCGCCCTGTAGCCTGTGATGTCAACACTCCCTGCCCCACACTTAGAACTGAACATTTGGAGCTTGGTGGATAATTGCATGTGCCCAAAGAGCAATACCACCTCCTTCATATCTATAGGAGTAAATCCTAAAGCATTGACAAATATGGGTGTGACCCAATAACAGATCTAGGATAAACTCCTCTCCTGTGTTAAAATCTATGACTTAACTCAATCATAAAAAATTAGCTTAGAGAAGGTAAGGATTGCCTAAGCCTTATAATGACTTCATTGGCCATATAGTTGATTTGGATCTTTTGCCAAACCTATAAAGTTAATGACGCCTTTAAGATTATTTGAATTGGTTCTGCAGATTTAACTCGGTGGCTTGGATTATGATGCAATGATTTAATATATATATATATATATATATTGCGTGCTTCTCAATGTGTTGATATATACTTAAGATTTATCACAGCTGGCAATACAGATAGTTTCTTCTTTTCATATGTTCTCATCAAATTGTTATTTCCAGGGGAAAAGGTGATTATCAGATTGACTATGTGCCAGCTCCACGATTCACTGAAGCTGACAAAAACAATGATAAAAGGTATGCACCAATGCGAGAATTTCCAGAAAGAAAACAAAAAAAATTTAAAAAAGAAATAAAATTTGAGATATTGACACTTACCAAGCGGCATGAACGCCAATTTAATGAAAGGGCAAAACATCCTGTGATTTTTCACAAAGTTGGTACTCAATTAAGTAAAAAAAAATATTGAGAAACAATTAAATATTTGCCTTCAATATGAGGACTGAAGTACCGATTATATCTTCTTTTTAAATTTCTCGAATGTATGAAGGGAAACAAATGCTATACAAGAGCATCCATCATCTCAATACGTGTGATTTCTTCTATGAAATATTGGTTCTTTCTCGATCTCATCTTCCTTGGGAATGGACCAATGTCTATTTTCTGTAGCGTGTTGTTTAGTTACGGATAATAATTAACAAGGTTATTTTAGAATTTAAATTTCATTTCTACTCCCTTGCCTGCCTGAGTGGCGGGTGAATGAATTTTGCTTTGACAAATTGTTGATTATATAATTTAGACAAACTTGCCATTTGTATTTTATCTCGTACTCGCCAGTCTTTATGAAAGTCATCATAGGAATGTTTTCAAACTTAAAATACCCTTATACTAGGGCAAGGACCAATCCTCACTCTGTGACTTATTTGAATGTTGAGTAGACAGAGAGACACTTACCTACATTTATCTATATTATCCCTTTTATTTTTCGTTATTTTGAAGAAATGAATTTGCTTTCAGATATAATTTTTGCATGACTGCTCATTCTTTTACTCGTTACTACTTGTCTACTTAGGTCATTACAAAGAGCTCTTGATAGAAGACTCTACCTTCTCGTCTATGGCAACGCGCATGGAGCTCCTAGTGGAAAGCCTGTGTGGCATTTTCCTGAGAAAGTTTATGAATCTGAGGACACCATGCGCAAGGTGAACGTTGGCATATGGCTTTCCTTTTCTTTTTCTGTAACTTTTCCCTTTTAACTTTTTTTAATTTTTCAGTGTGCAGAGTCTGCATTGGAGTCAATCATAGGAGATCTTTCTAATACATATTTTGTTGGAAACGCTCCAATGGGCCATATGGTTGTGCAGCCTACAGAAGACCAGTCTGGATCCACATCTTATAAGGTATATTTATATGAAAATTGTTGTACTTCTGGTTTGCTTATGGAAGCTTCAGTTCTTTTAATATTCTTATTTATATCAATATATGTTGGCACTTTATTGAAGTGCTTAGGACTTTAACATGTTTGGTTATCACATGATTCCAAATTTTGGCTTTCCAGTGCTTCTTCCATTTCAATGTAAACATTGATTTATTTGCTTATTCTTTCTCTTTGCTGAAATCTTCTGCCAGAGGTTCTTCTTTAAGTCTCAAGTAATTGCTAAAAACAAGTTCAACATTGCAAAGTGTGAGGATTTTGTCTGGGTGACGAAGGATGAATTGATGGAGTATTTTCCTGAGCAAGCTGAATTTTTTAACAAGATGATCATTAGCTGATGACAATGGAGGACATTTGTTTTGTTGAAACAATTGCAAATTATCACAGAATGATAGTGAATGACCTTGAAAGAACATCAAACTACAAATAATGTTTCAGGCCACATCTCGATTTAAAGTTTGGATATCTATCTTTCCAGTTCAACAACATATCTTGTTTTTAAATTTCAGAGTAAATTGTTTTTATGTGTACCCACAAGTGCTTTATATCCATTTATTTATTTTTGTTGATAAAAAATTATTAAAAAAAAATTAATAAAACTATTACGGTAAGATAAATGATATTGTAAACATAAAAGAAGTTATATATGCATTCTAATAAATTTAGCAAGAAACAGAAAGTTTTGGTTATTTAATTTTTTTTAGAGGTGATGGTATTTGATATTAGCTATTGATGATATTTGAAAGATTGTGCAAACATTTTCATAAGTTCTTTTCCCTTTCCCTTAAACTTTGAATGATGGTTCAGTTATACAATTATTGTGAATTCTCGTAAGTTCACACCTTTAACAACATTTTATTTGTATAAATGTCGCTAAAATTTGAATTTACCACAACGGTTTCTGATAACCGTAGTTAAAAACTTCTCTTTAATAACAAATCAGATATTTTTTACGTAGGTGGTTTTATAATTGTTATTAATTGATGATGTGTAAAGCAATTTTTGTACTAATGTATTAATTTGCCGACGTAAATTTGAGTTATTAAGACATTTGATACTATCATGGATAATAATTAACATTGAAAGGCAATTTAGTCCACAATATTTGTAGATTTATAAGAAGAACTAATTTTATTTTGATTTGATTTTAATAAATATTTTATAGAAGTCTTTGTTGAGAACCTTAATTTCTTTCTTTACGGGGTTTAACTTCTTCCATACATGTTCATTTCCTTGTCAACTTCAAAAAGGATGGGAATCCTTAAGTGTGACCATAAATAGACTAATTAAATGTGTCCCACTTTTTTTGTTGTTGCAATAATATGTTCCATAATAATTATGTTTTGTGTCTGTCTTTCATAACATGATGTTTCAATGTTGTCATTATTTTCTTTAATACACCAGTAGATGTTGTTCACGAGGACTAATATGTTTTGCTTCTTCTTAATCAGATTTTTTTTTTTCTTGTAATAAGAACCTTCTGAACTCATATAGTTATTCACATCTAACTTGTCAGTTAACATATTGAGTTTTCAGTTATATATAATTATTAACACAATAAAACTAATCTGATTCAATGGGCCGTATCGGGCCTATTGTTAGGAGAAGGCGACGATTATTGGATATATATCGACCGAAAACAATTATGGATCTATAACTGTTTATTAGGCTTGGAGCAAAACGAAAAACAAAAGTAAAGAAATAAAAATAAATTATTTCAAAAACAAATTGTTAAGACAAGAATGAAAACTTTTTTACAGAGAGCAGATTGGGCTTGGGCTTGGGTTATAGGAGACTTCTTTGTTTCATCGAGACCTATTACAAGGACTGAATTTGTGATGAAGCAAGATACTTTATTTTTTCATTTTTATCATTTTTACAAATTGATATTGAAATGTTTTAAAATTTTCTTTTTCTTCCTTTCAAATATCTTTTAAAATTTGAAAACTGTAAATGAAATTCTTTCCTACACATTAAATATGACAGAAATTTAAAAAAGAAATCTTCAAACAAAACATTATGTTAAACAAATTTTAGGTTTAGTTTTGAATATAAAAGTACTGTTGATAAAAGAAATTTCACAAACATACTTTTCAACAAGGATGATATATTAGAAAAAAACTGGTGATTACTTTTCAGTATATGTATAAAAAAAAAATCTCTAATTGATCAAGTAATTAAAAATTTAGCAATTCCCTTTCAGAATAGCCTTTACTTTGTCAAAAAAGAAAATAAGTTTTACTTCGTGCACCCCATACAAAAAGAAGTTTTACTTCTTGGCGCACCATCAAAATTTCAAAATAACCATTTGACCCTCTGAAAAATTTTGTTTCCGAGATACATCTTCCAAAACATTTTCGAAATAAATTTTTCAGAATTTCTGAAATAAGATTTTCGGAACAAAATTTTTGAAAAAATGGTTATGGAATCAAATTTCCTGAATCAAGTTTCCGAAATCAGATTTCCAGAACAGAATTCCCGGAAACAGATTTCTATATAAAATATGTTCCGGAAAAGTTTTTTCGAAAGAGAATTTTTGGAGAAAACTTTTCGAAATATATGTAACGTCTTTCAAAACAAGCTTTTTGAAATACTATACAAAAAAAAATGTGTTTGGGAAAAGTTGTCTGAAATGATTTTTCTTTTCTTTTTTCATATTCTCTTCTTTTGCATCATTATCTTCCTTTTTTTCTTTCTTTGCAGTGGCGGTAATGTTGGAAACAGTGGCAGCGAGTGTGGCGCAGTGGTAGAGGGTGTTTTAGTCTTTTCCTCTTATTGGGGAGGTGCAGGAAGCAATTGGTGAAAAGGAAGTTAAAAGATAAGATTTTAAGTGATGGAATGATTGTACTTTCCAATGGACCGCTTACTATTTTAATGGGATTGGGTTAAGATTTTGACTTTTGCTCTCACAACTAAAATGGTAGAGTATGCCTTGTGAATAGCCCTACCATGCTATTCCAAATAAAGGACCATTATACCCTAAAACTTAGGGTAGCCCTATCTATTTACCATTCTGTTTTCCTTCAAATGAATTTACATCTAACTACACCTATTAACATCTAATTATCAAATCATGCCCTAATAAAAATTAAATTATTTTAAAAATAAAATAAGCTTCTATTCATTGTGTAAAAAGTCTTTTACTCACATGCGAGACAATTTTGTTTATAAAAGAAGCCTTGTGCAAAAATTATTAGAATCTATCTAATCCAAAGCTCATATACTATACTTTTGTATTATTATTTTATCAAAATGAAGCTTTCATGAAAAGAACACAAGGTATCGTGAAAAGAACACAAACTTTTTAAAATGAAAAATAATCATACAAAAAAGTTGAAGAGAGCAACTTGCGGTGATGAAACGCTTGTTGTATAAATATTTTCTAAACAACCATCTAATTATTATGTATATAAATAAAATAAATACTTGAAAACTAAAATGTTTTGTGTTTAGTTTTTAGAAGAAGAAAAAATGCCAAATTAAGTATATCAGAAGCTACCATAGTGGAACCAAATTAAGTAAATGGTTTTTTTAATGTTTTGTTGATTGCATGTTGATAATTGATATAGTTGACTAAACACATGTTGCCAATCAAATGTTGACCATCCAGAAAAGTTGTCTGCCCAGAAAGAAACTAGTGTGTAACTAGGGACACAAATAACATGTGAGATCATATGTTAACATCCATGTCACTTCATTTGGTCAAAACCCATGTCACAAAAACAATTTGCAACTTAAATTTAATTAATTATGTTTTCCGACCGTTGTTGGTTCCTTGTTTTGAACAATTCTAACTTCAATTTAAATGCAACCAAATCAATCAACCTCAAGACCAGAGAAGGGTTTCGTGTCGAGTATATTCCTTCTCTTACAAAATAGTTTATTCATCAAATTCATGAGTCATTATATTATGATAGGATCCAGTGAGCGTTTATTTTCAGAAATCTAAGCGTGAGTTTAAGTTTTACATTAAATAAAAAAATAAAAATGAGAAAGTTATATATCATATAAGGGTCAAAACTTATAATCTTATAAATATATTGTCTTAAGGTTTTGGGTTGAGAATAATATCAATTCACTCTCAAAAGAATACCTATTAGTCAGGATATATTTAAGAGTGTAACGATATAAACGTCACGATTTAATTGTAATATGATTTCTGCTCTGAAACAATTAATACCACCTGGAACATATTATATATTTAGTTGTTGTTGCCAATATTGTAGAGCCACGAGAAATTTAAGAGAAATTAGTAGAAAGAATAATGGATATCAAGCATGCATGAGGCCATTTTGGACATGAATTATTGCATTTTAGTATTCATTCGTAGCTGGAAAAGGAAGTTGAAGTCTATGTTTCTCAATTTGGAAGTATGTCACAAAATTGTTAGTCTTTGTGGACTAATAAATAATTGAAAGAAATTATAATCAAAATTCAGAACCACCACCACTTGTCTTGATATATATTTATGTATGTGAATGGAAAAACTTTTTAATTTTTTAATTTTTGGTTTTTGCATGATGGACTCATCTGGGTATATTTAGGTATATTTGATTTAACTTTTTTTTTTTAGTGTGTTGAATAAGAGAGAGAGAGATTTGAATGGTCAAGTGGATGAGAGAAATTTAAGTAGTGTAATAAAAGCATAATATGATGTTTACCTACTTATTAACTTGACCCTACTCAAACAATTAATGAATTTTTTATGGACATTTTATGTGGACGAATCAAAATCATAATACAGCTGAATTTCACACTTACCTTTCAAGACTATATATGAAGAACTTTCCAGCACAAGACCTTGAATATTTTTTTCAAATCAATCAAAGTGAAGAAAAAAATATCAAAAGTGAAGCTTCTACAATGTTTGTGACTCGGTAGTGTATTCTTATTAATATTAACAGAATATATTCATCTTTATCTAAATATATATTTTGGTCTCTAAATATTAAAAAATAGTACTAAATAATATTTTAAGTTAATTTTTAAAAAATTGCTTTATATATATATATATATATATATATATATATATATATATATATATATATATATATATATATATATATAAATATTTATTTT
>Ga0099822_1008605_pt1 | contig 13021 bp, 4 predicted proteins | sample CowpeawhiteBW_FD_76839 | JGI IMG/M metagenome (GOLD analysis project Ga0099822, IMG submission 76839) | Root nodule microbial communities of legume samples collected from California USA - Cow pea white BW | ecosystem: Host-associated > Plants > Roots > Nodule | place: USA: California | collected... | reverse complement strand
TATTAAAAATATAAATATATATATATATATATATATATATATATATATATATATATATATATATATATATATATTTGTATATAATATTATATTATTCGGTGATAATAAATAAAATACAATTTCTAATTAATAAAAGATAAATAAATAATTTTATAAAAATATGCAAAAATAATTATTAACTTTTAAAAATAAATAAATAACTATATTGTAAAGAATAAATTAAAAATAAATAATTTTAGACAAAAAAATATTTATTTATTGATAATTATAAATAAACATCAATTTTAGATATTTATCCTTTTTATTTGGTAACATTGTGACTATACTATAATTAATTAAGAATATACTGTATGAATCATCTCTTAAATAAATTTGTATAATTTTACACATTGTACATTTAAATAACATTTCGATAATTACAAGTTATGGATTCCAAATTTTGAAGAATTCAAAATTTCAAAATGAACCAAATATTCTAGACAGAATAAAATTGGTTTTTAAATATTTTTTAGGAACTTTTATGTATACAGGATGATATTTTAATGTCAGTACAGGATGACTATACTGAAAATAATAAGTCGTTATTACAATTTAAAGTGTTTATTTTAAATGAAAAATAATATACAGAGCATTAGTTTTATATCTTTGTTTACTTCAAGATATGTGTATATATTCTAAATTGTGAATTTAGTTTAATTATATAACTAGTTAAAAATAATAATTTATCAAAAACGTATTATATATATATATATATATATATATATATATTATTTTATATATTATAAGAAAATTTTTTATGATCAATTTTAGTGATTAAAATTTCTTAGTCAATATAATAATTAAGTTGAATACTAATTTATAAAATAAAAAATTATTAAATACTAAAATAATAATTATTATATATATTAAATTTTATTGATTTCTAAAATTTGCTACTAATATTTTAATCAAGAAAAATTGATCACTAGATAATGATTACAAAATTTTTGTTATTAAAGAATTTGATTTTTAAATTAATATTTAATTAATTAATCACTAATTTAATAAATAATTATAATTTATTATTTATAATAATAATTATTTATTAAATATTAATTTTTATTTAAACTGGTCATTGTATTAAATAATTATTAATCATTAAAATTAATTATTAATGAAATATTTTGGTTGTAGTGATATGATTAAGAACATGATAACCGAAGTTCAAATCTCAATGAAAAATAAGGTTTGGTCTTTTAATAGATTAAAGTGTAAATTTGTTGAGCCCAATTTTTGAAACTTGAATTCAAGTTGTAAAGGAATTTATTAGTCAAGTTTGACCCATTTATCAATGAAGTATAATTAAAAACTTTGAGTTTGATTTGTTAAAAGAGTATTAATTTAGTCATTTATATTTTAATTATTTTTTTATTACAACTTTTTTGTTTCTAATTCTACCATATTATATATATATATATATATATATATATATATATATTCTCAAGTCTATAATCTCATTTAAATGATTAAACTAAATTAAAAAATCAAGTTTATATTCTTAACTTGAAAAATAATTGAAAGTCGAACGTTATGTACACATTGATTACTGGTGGTGAATAAACAAAATAGTCAAGATTGCATATTTATATTACATCATGAAGTTGTTTTCATAAATGAAAATATAATTTATATGACAACATTTATTTATTTATTATAAATTTTAATTATGACATAATTTTTTATATTAACCTTTTTTAATTATACAAAAAAATCCTATTTAAATAACTTATTCAAAATATTAGTTTTATACAAGATTCAAATAAACTAACAAATAAATAAAGACACCTTCTAACATTTTAAAATATTTATACAATCAATATGTGAGTATATACTTATACTTTTGTATGGATGATTTAATAAAATATTTTAAATTAAATAAAAATATATATCCTTATTCTCATTTGAATTAACATATCTTCATTTCTTTGACAAAAGTTATAATCATTTTAAATTTTCCTTTCGCAAAATATTGTAAAAACAAAACTTGTAACAACTATTTACAAGTACAATATACACGTTTAACAAACAAATACATAATAATAAAAGTTAGCACAAAAAAATTAATTCAAAAATCAATTTTTACCTATTTTTATTGATTTTTTTTACAACAAGTACTAGTAGTGAAAACTACATAAAATGCTGTTTGTTTCTAGTTCTACAATGTATTTGGCAGTGTTAAATCTTTGTTTGATTTACTAGGTTGTTTAATATAATATAAAGTTACAAAAATGATTTATTTTTTTAAATCTATATATAACTATGGTCGATGATCTATTCATGACTATAAATTACAAGTTTTTCATGAGCAGTAATATATTATGTATTTTAGATTTCGATTGTTTTATAATATATATATATAGTTTAAACAGCATTATACATGTTTTAGAAAACAAAATAATGGTTTAATAAATAAGTAAATGAAGTTCGAAAACCGAAAATGAAATAAAAATATTTAAAAAAACTGTATGACTCACTATCCTCCCTCCAAACCTACTATGTTAGTCTTTCTGACTTGTCTCACATGGCATGACTCACCTGCAATCAACCAAAACAAAACCCACTCTTCACTTCTCTTCTCATTCTCTCCCTTCCATGGAACCCTTCAACTTCCTCAAATACTGGAAAGGTGCTGCCAATGCCACCCCAAACGACCCTTTCTTCGACTTGGAGTTGGCCTTGACCGACGAAGACGATTCCCAAGACGACACCAATGCAACTCAAAACGACGTCGACCACGACGACGACCAACATCATAGCCACCAATCAGAACCAGATTCCGACTCCGACTCCGACTCAGACTCAGAGAAAGAGTTCAACTTCACGCTTTCTCCTTCCGCTTCCTCCGACCACCCTACCATTTCCCTCTCTCCCTCTCACCATCTCCTCTTCAACGGAGACATTCTTCTCAACTCCCAACCCAACTCCAAGCCTCACTTCACTGCCTCCTTCTTTAAATCCGCCACCAAGCTCCGCGTCTTCATGCTGGGCCTCAAGAAGCCCAAGCCCAACGCCGGCGACAAACAGCCCAACACCCACCCCAAGAAGCCGCGCCACAGAAAGCTTTTCACCGTCAACTTCAAGGTCGAAGAGGTTCCCATCGTCTCCTTCTTCACCAGAGATAACAGCTCCAGAGCCAAACCCTCCAACACTCAAAACGCAGAGGAAACGGAACCCTCACACTCCCAGATTGAAGACAAGCGCTCAATGCCCAAGTATTTGAAGATGGTCAAGCCTCTCTACGTCAGAGTTTCTAAAAGGTACGCCGAAAAGCTCAGGTTTTCCGACCAGGTCGACGCCACTTCGCCGGACTCTGCGCCCCCGTGCTCTACCGCGCCGGAGAAATCTCCCACGGAGGCCGAGGGTTCTCCGACGGAGGGAGCCGCCCCCGCCAACGTGAAGGGGCAGAAACAGGGGAATGTTCCTCTGCCTGCTGGCCTGCGCAAGCATCTAGGCAAAGGTCGTGCGCCGCCGCCGCCGTTTGAGTCTTCGAAACGGCGTGATGATTCGCTGTTGCAGCAGCATGATTGGATTCAGGGTGCTATTTTGCATTGTAAGAGGTCCTTCAATGCTGCTTCTACTGGTAAATTACTATTTTGTTTTCTTTTCCCCTTTGTGGGACCATTTTTATTTTTTATCATTATTGAAAACTGGTAAAAATGCACTCTATTTTTTTTTTCTGCAGTATAAGAATAGATAGAAAAAAGAGGTAAAGAAAGAGTAAAAAATTGTCGTAAGTGCCAAATAATTGTCGTAAGTTGATTCACATATATAACCCTCTGTTATAAGTTATGGTTAGAAGTTGATTTCTGGAATTGTATATGTTGCATAACACTTGTTCAGAAATCATCTGTATTCGGAAGATAAACATAAGAAAGAGAAGTTTGAGATCGATAATAGTGACAACAAACAAGTCATTATTATCACAACAATGTTTAATATTTAAATGTAATCACTTTTTAGTGTTTTAATATCATCTTTAATGAAAATCAAAGTTTTATCGGTGACCCTTTTAGAAGGTGTGAACATGGTTAAAATAAGATTTAGACTTTTATCAGAAAACTTATAAGGAATTTTATAGAGTTTGTAGAGTTTGATTTGAATTTATTGATGGACTTTGTGGATGGTTTATATATGCAGAATGCGAGAGTTCTGAGCAGCCACGATCTGCGAGCGATCCATTGGGCGACGTATCTGGTGAGTTATCGGAAAAATGTACGACCGAGAAGTGCCTTTGAGACATGTTATAATGAATAGCAGGTGGTGTTTTGGGTAGGTTGGGTCGGTTTTCGTAGTAATTTATGCATGCGTATTTATGTATGTATGTATATTGTAAAGGTGTTGTTTCTGAGAGAGTGAAAGAGGAATGAGATGTTTTGATAAATTGATGTGTATGGTACCTAGCACAGGCACCCCTTTTGAATGAACAGTGTAATAGAAGTAGGTCTGGTGAAAAATTAGGTTTACGTGGTGGAAATAATGGTTGTGTTGGATTGGAGGTAGGAGGTTGTTCTCGGGAACCTGGGTGGATTAAAGAAAAAGAAGAAGGAAGAAAAATGTGGTTGAATTAATAATGATTGGTGTGTAGGTATGATAAAGTTAAGGGGGAGGAGGGAAAGATGGGGACATAAGCAGTGAAAGTGAGATCTTGTTTTGGGTGAAGGGAAGGAAAGGTGTTGTTGACTGAGACAGAAGTGAGTAATTAATGTGTAACACCAAAAATGAGAGTGAAAGGGACAAGTAAAGAGATGAGAAGAGGGTGTGGAAGAAGAAGGATCTTTCTTTGATTTGAGCGTGCATGCTATGCTGTGGCATGCTCCAACGTATCTGATGCCTTTCAGGTATCGGAATGGGTGAAGCTCTGTCTCTTCTGGTTTTCGGAATCATGTCTGCTTTGGATTATCTAACTCATCATTCAATTTACTCCTCCCAATCACACTCATAAATGCCTTTTCTATTTTAAATCACAAATCTTAGCAACACTGTCTAAAAGCTATCTTGTTAGCATCTTAATATTTATTCACAGTTTTAATAATTGCTTTAGAACTTTATTTTAACCATTTCTGTATAAAAAATCATTCACTTTAATAAAACAGTGTGAAACTCTCAAAATAGAAAAATACTACAACTTTATTTATGTTAAAATGATTTCCTTAGTCTTATAAGTACGTCCTGAGGTTATTAACAATTATTGAAATGCAAGTATTAAATTCATGATACATTTCTTTATTGGTTAGAAAGAGAATGAACAATTAAATTTACTACAGTAAATTTTCACTATTATAATAACTCCCCCATTACAGCGCATTCTTTCCAGTCGCACGAGACAATAAGATCTCGGTAACCATCAAAGTAACAACTCGTCAAAACACTAAAGATTGACTTGGAAAAGTACAAAGGAAGATGAGATAAATCTTGGTTCAATATGAAAATAATGCAAAACCAGTTATTGTCACAGCCAATAACACTCTAATCTCAAGCTCTTCTACTTCTTTGCCTGTGATTTACTCCAACTTGTTCTATGTCTTTCATGCTTGATTTTAGTAAATCATTCTATTTTCTTATTATATTATTATAATTTTTTTTTTTAATTTCTTCGTTATTTTGAACGCTGTCAATTTAGTTTAATTTTATAAAAATTCTTATAAGCATATCGGTTGAATTCATTAAATTTAGTAATTTAATTAATAATAACAATTTGTCAAAACGTATACCTTTTAATTATTGAAATTAGATCCTCGTAATCTCTTTTAATATACAGATGAAAGTATCGCCGTTAAAAAGACATTTGTTTTAAAAAACTAATGAACACAAGAAGTAATCTGAAAAAACAAAAACTTATTTACCACAGGATTAAGAGATTAAGAGAGGTTGTTTGTAGAAAACTCAAATCATATATCCATGATCAGATACAATTAAAGTGCGGAAAATTCAGCGGTAGATGAAACATCTCTGATGCAAAACAACCTACAAACACTTGCTATTTTCCACTACATGACGCAAAACTGCTATCATCATCCTAACAAATTTCACAAAGTATTAACATTAAAACCAACCTAAATATTAACGTTTCCAAGACAATTGCCACCATTTGTAATCAACCCAGTGGTGATGTTGTATGTGATTGTGCAATTCATCTCAACCACAACTTTCCTCGGAAAAATGTTAAATATCTTGACCTTACCATCAATCCTGGTATAGCTGCTGATATTCAAAGCCTGATCCTTTAGATCAGTATCGAAATTTGGATTCGCCAGAAGCTTCTTTGCCATAATCTCCATGGTGGTGTTGACCCTTATGGTTCTTCTGGCCTTGGCTTTCCCCGACGGAGATTCACCATCACCTATTCCCTCCCCATTATAGTAAACATCGGTGCTGGCGTTTCCAAACTTGAAGGTAAAAACGTTTGGATTCTTCACAGATATATCGGCAAGAATTGTAACGTTGTCAGTAGCACCGTTGGCGAAAGTTCCATTGATAAGGGTAACCCCGTTCATCCTCACCTCGGGGTCTTTGACATTGTAAACGGTGAAGCCCAAGACCAGTACTATGACCACAAGAACCACAACAATTGCAGTGGCACAACCGCAGCACAGGATAAACTTTCTTAGTCGAATGTTTTTTCTGTGTGTGAATGAGTAGTCTTGATCTTCTTGTGAGTTGAAGTGGGATGAAGATATGAATGGAGCCAAGGGCTTGATCTGCTGATCAGGACTCTGCTGAGCCATGCTGATTTGTGATGGTAGTGGGAATTTAGCTTAGTATGAGATGGTTTTCTTGCTACTATACATTATGGCTTATTAACAAATGGGTGGTGGGTACTTAGATCATTTTCCAATATGAAATGTCTTCAAAATTGTTGATTCTACGTTGATAGCGATAACTCTGTCTTCTGCACCTGCGATATAATTGACAAGAGAAATTTAGTTATTAAATATAACATTTTCTTTTTGTCTTGAATACTAATCAAATGTTGTTGTTTAGGTATATATATATGATCAGATGTTGGTGTTCGATCTCCACATCTGATAAGAGAGAGTGACCCCATGAATAAATATTAGTATTTTTGTGCAATTAATTTTAAGTTTTTGGTTGAAAATCTTGTATTGATCAGAAATGGTAAAGAAAAAAAAAAGGTTCTTTGTCTTGACCTTAAGGTATTGAGAATTAAGGAATTGCGGTTGATGTTTTCCTGAACGCGTTTCCAGTATTTGCACGGCTTGACCGTTGACTAAATGGGAAATTACTTAAATTAAAGGCAAAGAATGATTAAATGTTACTTGATTTATGGATTAAAAAATGGAGATGATGATTCAACAGTAGTGACTTTGAAGGATTCTAGAAATAGGAGTGAGGGAAAAGACAGATCCGGCCTCATTAGAAGGAATATGAAATGCAGCAGTGCAGAGTATTGGATCAGCGAATGCGTTGTAACAAACTAAAAAATTAGGCCAGTTTCATTCCACTACCTTGTCGATTTTCGCCGTGGAGAATGTGGCAATTAAATACGTTTTTGATTTGGTCATGAAGACCCAGTTTAGCTTTTGGAAAATAATTTTAACTCTTTTTTGACGTGGAAGTTAATTAATATTCAAGTCATCAAACTCAATCCACAGGATTCTAATGTTGGCAGTCCCCATCATTTTATCCATCTGATTTCCCTTACATGGTGAATCGGTCAAAGAGATATCATAAATCCTTCTTCACAGAACCATTTTCATTTGCTTATTTTCCTTTTCCCTTCCATTTGACAAAAACGGTGGCACTCAACCATTTTGGTTCTTTGGTCTTGCATTTTACATAAGACCTAATAGCTAGGGCTATTTTTATCTGTTGTGCATTTACTGTATCATACGGATGTTGGATCTAAATAAAAATGTATTCATACTCTAGATCCTCTCGATGCGCCGCGCCATCTGCTCTCAATTGCTTCACCATATATAATAAGAGTAACAATACACCACAAAGAACTTTAATGACGTGTTTGAATTTATTTTATATTCATAAATTCTGGCATGCAAATAAGAAAATAAACAACCAATAACTCTTAGTATACGTTAAGTTTTCGTATAGAAAAAAAAATAGTAAATTGTGATGAAAAATTTTGTATATTTCAAATGGCGCATAAAGTTGTCTATTTACAACTTCATTTCAGCTGACAGTGCACAAACCCCTTCTCCTTTATGCAGAAGAGCTTAAGCATCTGGACTTTATTTGCACAACTTTTTTTCCTTTTCAAACGAGGATTCGAGTAGCATTTATTGACGACGTGTTTAAACCATTTCAAAGTATTTGCCGAAAAAATAACCCAAATGGAACCTTACTGAAGAAATTTTCAAATGAAAAGCCAGCTTGGAACCAAATTCTTAACATTAATATACTCTTGATCTGGTTTGTAAACTATGAGCGGATAGTTTTAATATGCATTGACTAGACGAGCACCAAAAAATTTCATGGTGGCTCAATAGTTGAAGTCGCGTTCACACACCAATAGTTTTACTGCATGTATATAATCAAATAAATAAATAAAGGCTAAAGCTATTGGTGACTTTGAAAAAGGAAAACACTATACCAGTTTCATTTACAATAGATATGTATAATCCCCCTCTCCCCGTTAGGATCCAAGCAGAAGCAGAGGTGAGTCATTTGCCTCGCTCTGAGTTCTCGAGAATTCCTGGAATCCCCTGGAAGGAAAAATGAGAAAGTTACTCTTAAAAAGGTATCCCACCCATATTCTTTAATCCCTTTACCTCCTATCATCTTTTTCAAAAATGTCCATATCCAATTCACTGTGGATCTATCTGCCAACAGTCGATGTGGCTCCACAATCAGGTCAGCATCTCCAACGTAGTTGTATCGCACTCTAGGTGGTGGACGGTACCACTGCGCTTATCTCTTTAATTATGTGGCCACATGTATACTGAAATGCAAAGCAATCTTGCTGGCTCTATGTACAATGCTTCACATCTATACAAAAAGGTTTTACTTGTTGAATATAATCATATAATATGACCACGCCAAGTTACTAAAATGACGGGTTTAAGTTGTGATGTGACCCTGTTAACTTTAAGTACAGTTGGGAGTGCTCAGTCCAAATTCTTTAAAAGTGCTCCTTGTGGAACTCAAATTTTGTTGGACCCTTTTCATTGAACTCGAAGCAGAGCTTGCTGAGTTCTTTGGCCAAAACCGGTGCACCGCAATAAAATACCCCTGATCCGAATCATGATAACCATAATGTCAGTGAAGGAAGAAAATAAAAGGAAGGAAGAAAAGAATATTTTTGGGATAAGTGTATAAAAGAAGATAAAAAAGTGAGACATATAAATAAAACTGTGTAAATATCTAAGACTTTCTTGATGTGTTCAAATGATGATATTGAAAAAAGGGGGTTGAAAAAAGTCTACCGCTACCAAAATATGCTTGGTTGAGACTAACTGACCTATTCTTCCATTATAATGCTTGGAGCACATTTTATTGAAAACCTTCTTCCAGTTGGGCCTAGCAAAATGAGTTCGCACCTGGTAGTAGGAATTCGAAGAAGCAAGCGAGGTTTTAAAATGGGGCTAAATGCTAACCATAGCGTATAATACATAAAAATAATGAAACGCGAAGGCTTACTCTAGTCCCAGAAACAATGTCAACTCCGTTTTTGGCATGGTTGAGTGCTTGTACCATGGTGATGAGGGCGGATCTAGCATCCCCTTCCTCGTATACGCTAGTCAAGTAGTTGTGCATCTCAATGACACCCTGAAATCCAAATTTGATGTTCAATATTAACCATTGCGAAAAATTATTATTCATCTTTGTGGCAGGGACAAGGAATACTAAAAATTATTCGGGAGGAAGTATAAATAAGAATTAAATCTTCTGCAAAGACTAAATACCCTTTGATCAAGCTCTGCTACTTCATTCATGACTCCTTTGAACCAATCAAAAGAACCCTGCTCTCTTGTAACCCAGTAAAAATAAGCGTTGGTGGTCTTCAGTGTTTTCTTCCGTTTTGGCGCAATTTTATTATGAGATGGTGAGTCAGTAGTACTCCCAACACTAAGGTCTGATCCTCTACTTATATCAGAGATTGAGTCCTGAATAAAAGTAACCCTGAATGTTATATTTTGTGGTACTGAATTTTTATACAGATGTTCATATAATATTCATGAGCATAACAATTTGTATGCAATACATAACATGAATATGTAACAACTTTGTTGTATTAATGTTCATTAACTAATACTATGTACCGCTGGAACTCACCGCCATTTCCTCCATTTTGATGATGTTGTTAAGAAGATCTTTTAGAATGCTGATGAAAGGCGTTGCTCCTATCCCGAGACCGACTAGTAACAAAACATCATATTTTTTATAATCTTGTGCCGGTGCACCGTAAGGTCCATCGATCTTTAACTTCGGCAAACTGTATCAATGGTTAACAAGTTTTAGCTTGGAATTATGTATAAATTGTTTGCCCCTACTACCCCATGACCGAAAATAAGAAATCAACAACAGAAAATGGCAAGCGCAACATGTACCTTTTCTTAGTGGTTTCATCAGCCCTGAGAAGCCCACTCTTCCCAGATACAGGAGGCTCACAGGCCTCAGAGAACACCCTTTTAAGCTCCTGTGTCCAATCACCCAGTTGCCGAATATGAACACTCAGGTAATCGTCGCCAGGGGCTGAGGTAATAGAAAACGGATGCCTGACACATAAAATATTGCCCCATGTTACTGTTAGATACCGATACTTGTTGTGCAAAAATTTCCCAAGTTTCACTGAGAAACAAAATCGAGACTCCCAATAGCTCATAAACTGTGATATCAGTTTACTTTTCCCTTCTTTTCTAATTCAATATGCCTGATCATCGGGGGCAAAAGTACTACCGGTTCGATCTCTATTTTATGGATACTAAAAATGCAGAGGAAAGTTATTTTTCCAAACTCCGTATCGTTTTCCATATTTCTTTCTACAACAGAGTACACATACTACAAACAGTGTCTCAATTATGAAGCATGATGAAAATGGTAAAATCGCTACGTGAAACATATTTTGTTTAAATTGAAATGCGACTTACCATTCAAACGGAGAAACGGCAGGACACTGCACAAACATGTATTGTCCGCTCTTGTAACGAAATTGAGGAGGCTTAGACATTTGCAATGTGAGAACATTTCCAGGATATATGGCAACCTAAATATTTTTCATTAAAAAAAAAAAGAAATAGGGAGAAAAAGATGTTAGCATGCTATATGACTCTAATTTATATGAAGTCATAGAGTTAGAGTAGTTTTTTAGATTTGGAAGTTCCTGGCAGTTTTTAGTTTACTTGTTATGACTCTAGAGTCTGGATGCTCACAATTAGGCCAGGCCAATTGTACTCATGAGTAGTTCAGACAAGTAATAAAACCATGTTTGCTGATAAAAAATAAAATAAAACCATGATTGTAATGAAGTCGAAACTACATTTAGAGCCTAACTATTGGTTCACTTAATCAGCTAACCTTTCCAAGACGAACTGTATACAGACCAGAACGAAATAGTCTGAGTATTCTTTCGGACGTATAAAGTAAAACTGGAACCGCAAGATACATCCATGTCTGCAAACGGGAACCAGAACGTAAGTGACTAATTAATGCACGAGGTAATTACCGGTAAACAAAGCATTTGAAAGATATCCTAAATAATTGAAATATGATACTAAAAATTGTATACCGTTTTAAGGTACCATTTATGCACGAGGTAAAGTTTTGTTCCGTGGATTATAAGAAGGACGTAGACGATGACAAACAGATGATGTGAATACCAGAAGGCATTGAAGCCAGTGAGCCTACTAAATGGTTTAGGCAGCTTAATGAGATTTCTCCGGAACCATTTGGTTGCAAGTGTAAATGCTATTATCATAAGAATCACCATCAAAATTCCAGTCACACCCTCGACGCCTTTAGCTAGGTCTCCGTAACTGGGTTTATGATGCCCAAATACACCTTTCAAATACGTCTCATAATTGTCTTCAGACGTACTTACAAGTCTTGGAAAATCACAAGCAAGGTGATCTCCGGCATGAAGTATAATACCAATCACGATGGCCCCAGCAATTGTCTGTAAGAATCAGTAAGTAAAACTGGAAATCATATAAGAATCAATAAGTAAAACTGGAAATCATTTACCGAACTATGTCACTGAACATAAATTTATTAATTAAGTTTCTGATATCCTTTTATTTATAGCAGATTTTTTTTTTTAATTTTGCACTTTAACTTTTTATGTATGATCATTACATTTTTAAAATAATTTAATATAAGCTTTAATATTATTTCCGTATTAAATTATAAAAATATATGTATTTATTGATTTAAGAAAAATTATGTTACATGTAGAATTTAATGTTTTTCTTTAAATATAAAATGAAAAATTATATTTTCACTCTTATTTTTTACTTTGATCTTTGACTATTTAATGTTGAAGTAAATCAGTAGATGATCCACATACTCAGGAAGTAAAGAATGAAAATAAAAAAAATGGAAATTATATTATTATTGTTCATATGAAATAAATTTATTGATTTAAGTGTGGTTATTAATCAAATATGTTAGTCAGCAATACAAAATTTAAAATAAATAAAATTTAAATACCATTAAATGCAATTGAAATACAATTAAAACATATTTAAAACATTTATTTTTTATATGCATGCTTTAACTCATGTTTTATGATAATTGTCCATTGTTTTCCCTTTATACCTAAGAGAGGGTAACCATTAATTTTACACTGGTTATTACATGTTTTATATTTACAAAGAATGTACGAGAAATATCTTACAAGTAGAAAAAAAAAAGGAACAAATATGATGTTCATCAAAATATAAACTTGAAATTACAGTTATCATATATATATATATATATATATATATATATATATATATATATATATATATATATATATATATATATATATATATATATATTTATTTTTTTTTTTTTTTTTTTTTTT
>Ga0099822_1008603_pt1 | contig 13023 bp, 6 predicted proteins | sample CowpeawhiteBW_FD_76839 | JGI IMG/M metagenome (GOLD analysis project Ga0099822, IMG submission 76839) | Root nodule microbial communities of legume samples collected from California USA - Cow pea white BW | ecosystem: Host-associated > Plants > Roots > Nodule | place: USA: California | collected... | reverse complement strand
ATATATATATATATATATATATATATATATATATATATATATATATATATATATATATATATATACCACTTTCTGAAACAAATTTATTAAAATAACCTATTTTTGTCATTAAATGCTAGTTAGATTGAGATAAAAGGAGTAAATGATTTGAGGATAAATTCGTAATAAAAGATTAATATTTTATTGAAATATGAAAAGAATTGTCAATTTAAAATTAGTGCATGGTGACGGTGTAAGTACGTTTTATCTATTTAAATTATATTTTTCGAAATAAGGAGATTCTAAATTAGCGATTCCTTGTATAAAATGAAATTTTTTACTGCAAAGGACTAAATTCAATGACAACCAAGCACTTGAGCACGGCACTGAATTCAAGATTCCACGATGCAAACACGAAGTCTAGAAGTTATAATATGCTTAGTCGCACTAAATATATTAATGTGAAAAAATATAAAATAAAATTATTTGGAAGTTTATATTTAAACAATGTGATTAATGTTTCACTGTAGCACTCTACAGAGTTTTCCTATATGTAAAAAGAAATAGATTCAATTAACCCCTCATCATAATACATATAGAATAAATTCTATAAATAACAGTTTCAATACATGTGTACAACATTGATGAGGGATCGTATTCTTATAAATGATTTCATACCAATTATTTTGTATATAAACCCTTTCGCTTCATACATTCAATTATAATATCAACAACAAGGCTAAATTTATCGTTATTTGTATTGCAGTTTTGTTTTGGAGATCAAGATGGCTAAGATTTCTTTCACTTTGATTTTCACTCTTACCCTAATCATTACAGGTATATATAAAAAAATTTCTATATTTTTTTTATTATTATCCAAGTTCTAGTTGTGTTGTAAAAACAATATCGGGTTTCATTGATATATCCCTCGTTTAGCAGCCGTTTTACGTGGTACTAATTAATGCAGTAGACTAATGGTTCTATATCATCATAGTTTTATTGAGGCATGTGATGTATGTCTCTGTATCTTTGTGAAGAACATATTTGTAATATTCCTTACATTTATTTTTCTTTCTCTTCCTTTAACATTTTCATAGCCATCTCAAGAACAAGTGGAGCAATGCCAGAAAAACAGTGTATGCAAGTATTGGATCCAAATCACTGCAACCACAATTCCTGTCGTTTGAATTGTGAGGAACAGTATCACGGAATTGTATATTGCGTTGACGTAAATCCCTACAAATGTGTTTGTATATACGATTGTCCTCGATAGAAGGACATGTCCTAATGTTCAATTTGGAATACACAAGAATAAGAAAATAAAATGATTATTGTCACTCTATACTTTACTATTAGTGTGTCTATATTTTATTTTTCGACGATGTTACAAAAAACGTACTTAGCCAATGATTTCTAAACATAAAACAGTAGAATTAACGGGAAAATAAGTGTTGAGAACGAAAGCACATGTAGATGTCTTCTTGCTTACTACTTTTTTTTTTCTTTTTTCTTTTTGAATTCAGATGAGTATTATGACCTAAAATCAAAGAGTTCAACAAACGTAATTTGATTTAACCGGTACATTGAAAAAGTAAATAACCAATTCAAATTCGAGAATGCCAGATCTTTTTAATAATCCATTTAGTAAACAGAAAATAAATAAAATAGAAATAAATAGTCGAAATATGATGTTCGATATAAAAAAAATGGAGTGAAAAAAAATAAAATAAAAGAAGAGAAATATATAAGAAGATTATTTGGTTGAAATAAAATAAATAAATAATAAAATAAAAATTAATATTTGTGATTTTTAAATTTAATAAAAATAAATATCATTATTGTTTTTCAAATGTAATTGATAATCAATATTTAATTACTTTTTATTGCTAATTAGACAAATTTTTTTCTTTTTATTTTATTTTTTTATTATTCAGAATAATTTTAATATTATTATCATTTATTTTGTACTACTATTGTAATAATATAAAAACATCTTAAGTGAGATAAAAGTTTTATAGTAAACACTTGATTATTTCATTACTAAAAAGATTTGGTATAAATAGAAATCAGTTAAATAGTTTTCATTATTTCTTTATAAGAAAGAACCTTCTCCTCCTTTACTTTCTATTTAAAAGTTTTATAATAGACATTTGATTATTCTATTATTAAAAAAAATTAATATAAATAGAAATAATTTAAACATAATTCATTTTATATTATTTCTTTGAAAGAAAGAAATATCTCTTCCCTCTACTTTTTTATCTAAAAATTCTAACCTTCTTTACTCGTTTGTATGAAGATCAAAATATATTGTAGAACTCTTTGTGAAGAGACTTACCCTAATATTAGATCATTTTAGAGAGTAGAGTAAGTTACATTTTTGTTCTTTTTAAAGTCGTTTGGGTTTGGGGTTTTCATGTAGGGACCATGGGTTGCATGTCTAGTTTAGAAACTCTTGATAAATCTCTATTTAATTAAAATTTAAAGTATGATCAAATCAATGATATGATTTCTTCTTGTGTAGATATTGCTTTCTTCTTGTGTATATGATTTTGGTTAGTGATGGAAAACCTTTACACAGGGGACCAACCACAAGAAGAATGGTCGGGGGCATTCAAGAAAATTGAGTATCATCTGAGATGGGTGGGCCTAAGCTATTATTGGGTTGTATTTTGGATCAAGTAGTATAGGACTTTATTGGGTTACATTTGGCCCTTGAATTGGACTCGAGCATTGTAAAGTATAATTTTGGTCCTAGAGTATATGTGCTTTGGTGTGAGACACATAAGACACTAGTGCAGAAAAAGCCTATTACAAAGGTTATTTTGGACTTATTACATCGGCCATATCACCGATGTGATCGTTTCTGATGTAGTAAGTGTTTGATATATTACATCGTTTGCTGACCCGCTGTAATAGCTATAACATATTACATCGGTGCAACTTTAACCGCTGTAAGAGCTTCAAAAATAAGAAATCAGAACCAGAACATATTACATCAGTTAAGGTAAGAACCGATGTAATATATTGTATATTACATCGGTTATGGTCACAACCGATGTAATAGGGATATGTTTTTTTTTCAAAAGTTAACTTGTTTTGGGAACTATCCAATAACTTGCAAAAGTCACAAAAAATCCAGATTCCAAACAATTCAAATTTTCGTTTCCTAAGATACAATCATTTACTAAATCCTATCAAAACTATTAGGCTAAATGTTAAGGCCACAAAATACCTTACATATCCAAAATAAAACATTAATTTCTAATGGCTATCAAAACTAATGTTTTAGCCTAAAAAAATATCTTGCCCATTCCTTGGGAATTTCTTCAATTTTATCTTTACCCAATGGCTCGACTCCATCAAAAACCTGAAATATGAAATATATTAATTATGGTGTATCATAGGAAGCAAAGTTAATCATCAATAATTGAATTAACTCCGGCCCATGAATCAACAAAGGTGGCACGAGCTATAGTCCACATCCAATGCATAACGTAGTATCCATACTCAAAGCTTCCATGTTGCCTATTGCACTAATATATGAAATTTATGTAATTAATATATGAAGAACTAAGACATCTTAGTTGATAATATGTAGATTCAATGCAAAGTACATACCTTAGGATAAATCCAATCCAGATGAGATGAAGATGTAGTGGATTTACCATCCAAGACACCACTTACATTAATATCACTAAAATAAAAGTCATTAGTAATTTACAATATAATCATGATAAAACACATTACATTTTTAATGAACACATACCTTTGTATTAAAGTTTTCATTACATGTTGATATTTCTATTTTTTTTAATGTTTTTGAATTATTTGAAAAATAGTATTAAATGATGTGAGTGGCCAGATAAACACTAAAGGAGAAAGAAAACGTTTTTCATTTTTTAGATTTTTTATATTTTTGTGAATTTTCATGATTTTCAAATACTTTTGGTTCTTTAAAAAAAACATGTGTACAAAAAGATGGGAAAAAAATAAAATGAAGGTAAAAAAAATAAAACAATTTTCGGAGGGTGTAGGCATAAAACACAATGGGGTGTAATGAGTAAAAAATTGAAAATAGAGTAAAAATACAAGAAAGGTGTAAATTGTGAAAATTTGGGTGTAGTTAGCAAACACAATCAGACCCAAAACAATACCAATAGAAAACATGGGGTGCGAGATTAACAATTATGGAGGTGCACAAAGAAGTTTCTAAAGTAAAGGAGGGTGTGAGAAATAAGTTAAAGGTGCGAAAAGTAAAGAAAAAAAGCAAGCCCAAAAATGACAATAAAACATGCAAAGAGACTGGATTCAGTAAAATAGGGTGTTGCACAAAGGAAATGAAAACACAATCAGACCCAAAACAAGACCAACAGAAAACATGGGGTGCGAGATTAACAATTATGGAGGTGCGCGAAGAAGTTTCTAAAGCAAAGGAGGGTGTGAGAAATAAGTTAAAGGTGCGGAAAGTAAAGAAAAAAAAAGCAAGCCCAAAAATGACAATAAAACATGCAGAGAGAGTGGAGTAGCCCAAATCAAACAAAAAGTGGCAGGACAAAAAATTGGTCAAGAAGTAGCCTAGTCTCCTTTCTTCTCAAAATAGAAACCACGAAGGTTTATTTTTCTCCTCTCAGCCATGGAACCAAAACCAGCACCAACCATCAATAATGCCACACCTATTCCGGCAGGCCAGGAATGCTGGCGACAACACCGACCACCACCAGAAGTTTCACTGGCGACAACGCATTTTGTTTCTTCCTTCTTCTCCATCGTGTGCGACACCCTTTCTTCTCATAATTGTTCACCAAAACAACACCTCCATCTTTACTTCACCTCGCCGCCTCAAGGTCGTCGCCGTCGAGGAAATCACCGATGTCGTTGGTGCGAATAGGGGGTGCATCTTCTCCTCTAATCTGTGAGCTCTCCAAGACCGAACATAGGTCCCCCAACGACAATGTTGGTGATCGAAACTGGAGCCACTACCGTGACCACATCAGGGTTATCACCACAACCGTAATTCACTGCCGCCACCCCTAGCGTGCTATTCGAAGATTGTGATGATGAATTTGGAGTGTTGGATTGTTTTGTTTGTGGTGTATGCGGCGGAAAGGTGGTGATGATTGAAGGAATTGGTGTTTGGGATGCTAATGGGGTAAGGATGTTAGAATGAACGAGCAAAGAATGGTGAGGATCTATTATTTGGTTATGTGGTGATGAATGATGGTGAAAGATTTTGTTTCAAGTGCGGGCTACAGGAAAAGGAATATGGGGATGATTGGTTTCGATGAAGGTGAATGAATGAAGGAATGGAAAGGATGATGGTGATAGAACTTTGTTAAAGGCTGGAGGTACGATGAGGGCGTGAGGATTCAGTCGAGGGTGATAGTGATTTCGATTAAAACAACACTGTGATTCAAGCAATAATAATGTAGTAACGTACACAACAAATTCAATATGAGTCAAGTAAATGACATGCAAAGCTCGATATACAACTACACTGTGTTCATTTTCAAGCACAACACAACTGCATCACGTTCACCTCAAACATTCAAGCATTCAGATGGAGTACTTACTTCTGGCGGTCCCTATCAGTTGTGTTGGTGGCTTCACGTCTCAAACAATCCTTCCCCTTGGCTCGCTTCTCTTCTCTATTTTTTCTCCTTGATGTTATTATGCACTATATTTTTGAAACTGTAAAATCCCTCCTTCGAGGGAGCTACTCCTTGTGTTCTGTTCTTATTTTTTTGAATTCCTTCCTCCAACCTCGAGTTATAAGATTGAAAGCAGATGTTGCTTGCTGCTCCTTCAGCCATCATGAGTATGGCAAGCCAGTCACCACACGTAATTCCCAATTCACACACAAAAAGAATGATAGCATAATTGTTGCACCGTTGAACATTTCTCAATTAACTAAAAGAGGAAGATATAAGTTGGTTGTTAAAGAGTCTCTAATTTGACTTTTTGTTTTTTTTTCTATTTATTCCTTTTTTTAAATTAATTTGAAGATTAATGTTTATTATTATTATTTTTTATTGTTTTTTTAACTAAAATGAAAAACAAAATGAGGTCATAATAAAAGAAAAAAAAATAATATAATAATACTAATAATAATAATAATAATAATAAAAGCAAAATAAAAAATAAAATAAAATAATAATAATAATAATACTAATAATAAAAAAAAGATAAAATAAGTAAACATATATATATATATATATATATATATATATATATATATATATATTCTCTCTCAAACTAAAACATATTTTTTACTTTTTATCTTTATTTTTTTTAATTTTTTTTCTCAATTCAAATTTAATTTTTTTTTCATTATTATTTTTTATCACTATTATCCGAACAAAATTGGATGTTGACAGGTAGTAGTCGTCAATTATACAAGTCATTTAGTGGGTGGAAGTTGTGTCAGATGTTAAGGAGGCTCCGATAAAAGAGGTAGCTGAATCCAACCTTCCATAAAAGAATGGATATGAATAGGTATCCCCAATTGTGACATGCCAATTTTCGCTGTTCTGGTGGTCTCGACTACTGGAGTCGTGGCTTGGGTGCATTTGTGTGTTCGAGAAGGATGTGACGCACTATATTGTGTCGTTGGAGCGTGTTAGTGTTGTGGAGAGCGTGTGCCACGAACAAGAGCAAGTCGAAGAGGACTTTTTCTACATGTATATGTGTCACTTCTCGTAATTGCATTTGCGACTTCCATTCAATGACTTCACTATGAGGGTGCTATGTTTGTTGAACATCGCATCTACCTTGCTGCATCCTAACAGTTGGGTGTATTTGCAAGCATTTAGGCTGCTGTGTCGGCCATTGTATCTTCAACCGTCTCCTTAAAGATTCCTTTATTCTACGATACTTGTCCTAAGGATCCGATTACATGGCTATCCTTGGTAAGTTTACCCAGAATAAGCATTTTGACGCGTTTTCGCAGTCCTAGAGAATTTATGGATAAAGTCTTCAAGGTTGTGGTAAAGTCGACTAGTCGCTCAATATTTTATGACGACAATAGGAATACCAAGTTTCCTTTTTTTTTTGGACCGACAATCCATGGCGCTATAAGGGCACAAAAAGGAGGAGTTGTCAGTGGAGGATAGGTGGATCGTAGAGATACTTGAGAAGTTTTGTAATAAGTTGCTTACTAAATGCTTAGTCAAGATTTATTTATTCGTTCATCCCCTTGTTAATTTAGAAGATATCTTTACTTAGACTGCTTGCTTTTCTTGTAATATGAATACTAATGAATGGTATTGCCTTTATGTAGGTCATATGGCTCAACAAGGGAAGAAAACTTTGAGCTTGTTCAAGAGTCTTAAGAAGGAGCTAGTGGAAGAGGCTAAGAAAGTCGGGCACTTCAAAGTGTGGAACATGAAGGAGCCATTTGTAGAGTTTCAAGTACAAGACGGAACAAAGAGGAAAGCAATGGTGCCTGTCCAAAAAAGAGTGGGGAAAGATGTTAAAAAGGTCAGGGCTGAACTCTTGGGTCCTGGTTCTTCAACTACAGTCAAGAAGCCAAAATCTGGCAGTTGGAGTCTTCAGAGACAACTTTTTGCCCGGACATTGAAATAAGCTTGGATGAGGCTATTTTTACTTCGCTAGACAACATGGAACCAAATGCCTTGGTGAAGGTTATGGTGGAGTTTAACATCAAAGCTCTGATCTTGAGCCGGAAGGTCGGCGAAATGCTAGAGAAGTAGCTGAAGGAGAAGGAAAAAGAAAAGATGGTGAAGATGGAAGAAGAGCTGACCTAACTGCAGACAACTCATGAGGAGGAAAAAAATGGCTTGGGCGAATGAGAGGGAAGAATTAATAGCTAAGAAGAAGCGACTAAGTTCTTGGAAACTCTGATGCTTGGATTTCGAGTAGAAATATAAGGAGAAGGTGAAGGATCTAGAGGTTGACAATAAGGAGCTGAAAGATATCAAGGTATAGATGTCAAGCTTAAGGACTTGAAGAAATATGTGGTGCAAGAGCACATAAATGGCATTAATAAAGGTTTGCGGCAAGCGACACTTTTCCATAGCGAGGTGAATGTTGATGATCCTTATTATGATGTTAACAAGAATGTCTTTGAGGGTCGACTGCTACATAAGAAAGAGATGGAGGCCACAAAAACTTCGGAGGAACGTGAAACCAACAATGCTGGCACCGTTGTTGGGGAAGATGAAGCAGCCAACGAGGAGGTTGAAGTTGTTGAGGAGTAGGCAATACTTGGATATGTATTTTGTTGTTGTTTTGTTTAGCCAGATGTGATTTGATCCTAAAAACTTTAGGAACTTCTATAATAATTAGTACTTCATTTACTTTGCAATGACTTGAAAAATGTATGTGTGAACTTTTTCACGAATATATTAAATCTTATTTCGGATATTCTTCATAAAATTCTTTTGTTCATTTCGTGGATGTTAATTTATCATGATTAATTCGCGTAATAGATTGACTTTTTTATCATAACCGCCCGTTTATGTATAGGGAAATTATGACAACTTTTTTGTTCGACCAAGACCGCATATTTAATTTGTTGGTAAGAATTTGGTTTTGTTTAATTAGGACCACTTAGTGGTGGGAATTGTGATAATTGTTTTTATTCGACCCAAATCGTGTACTTAAGTAGGTGGTAGGGAAGTTGGTATGTTCAACCAGAACCACTTACTAGTAGGGAACTTATGATAATTGTCTTGTTCGACCAGGATTGCTTAATTAAGTAGGCAGTAAGGAACTCGTTATATTCAACCAGGACTGCTTACTTGAGTAGGCGGCAGGGAACTAGTTTTGTTCAATTAAGACCGCCTACTTAGCCGGTAGGAAACTTATTTTGTTCAACTAGGACCTCCTACTTAAGTAGGCGACAGGGGACTATTTTGTTCAACTAGGACCGCCTAATTAAGTAGATGGTAGGGAACTCGTTTTGTTCAACCAGGACTGCCTACTTCAGTAGGTAGTAGGGAACTAGTCTTGTTCAACAAGGACCGCCTACTTAAGTAGGCAACAGAGAACTAGTAGAGAAATTTGGCAAGTAGTGTTTCAAAAGAAGGAACCCTTATTTTGTTGATGGAGGGGTGCCTCGTTAAAAACTCCCTGACCAAAACCCTCCTTAGGAAAAAAGACCGAGCGAGGAAAAAGAGTACACTTAGGGTTACATTTGATTGTTTATCTTTACAGCCTGGTCATAACGTGTTTCAGCTAAAATAAAATTTGAAATGAGATACATTCCAAGTATTTGGTATTACCTCTTTTGATAATTGTTCTAGCCTGTAAGCTCCATTTTTGACATCTGTAAAGGTGATCCCAATTAGCCGAGAACTTTCCATCCTTTTGTCTTACACTGCAAGCCATTCACCACACAAGATCTCTTTTCACGAATGCTCGTGGTTGAAGCTTAGAGTTATACTTTGTTGTAGCTCTCTGTTTAGCTACCATATTTCTAATCTGAGTTTTTTCTCACAATTTTGTTAGCAAGTCTAGGCTTGTGCGAAGACATTCCTAGATAAGCTTGTCATCGTAGTTCTTTCTTCGCAGCAAGGTTCTCCTATTTCGACCATTTAATAAATTCTTAAATATTTTTGAACAACGTTCACATCTTTCTGACATCTCACAAAAGCTTAAACAATAATTTAAAAAATAATTTTTATAACATAAACATCAATGTATCATTACAAGTGAAAATTATAAATTCTTAAAACTTTAAAAGATATAAAAAAATCACGAATGATTTCAATTTCAATATTTTTTTTTCTAAATTAGGATATATATTACCAAAATTGAAATTAAACATATATAGTTATAAAGTTTAAATTTAAAGTTTTAAATTGTATAAAACTATAAAAAATGGGAACAAAGTTTTAAATGTGAAATTCAAAATTCAAAAAATTGTGAAAAAATGACTCTAATAGAGGAGCCTACCAAATGTCTAACCTTTGTATTTGTTCAGAGTCTATTCTTTTTATTTGTCTGTATGGTCTACATTTTGTAGTTTTCAATCGTTTACTATATATTTATATTTTGTTTGCATCGTCTAACGTTTGTATTTTTAAAGAATCTACTATTTATATTTATATGCATGGTCTATCATGTGTAGCTTTATACCGTCTACTCTTCACATTTTTTGTATCGTCTAACTTTTATATTTTTATAGGGTCTACTCAACAATTTCTATATTGTTCATCACTTTTATTATTAGGGAATCTACTATTAATTTTTTCTACATTTTTTACTCAATATTCATTTAAAATTGAATTTGATTTCTTAATTTTAATTAACTCAATCTTAATATATTATTTAAAATAATTATACATAATAATTTTTGTTAAAAATATATAAAAATAATTCAAATACCCACCATAGACAACCACCGCAACACCCACCATAGGCGCGTTTCGCCGGCGTTGGCAGCGAGCCTCCTCCTTTGATTTCTCTCTTTTACGCGAGGGTTTGCCTCCTCCGTGCTTACTTTCGCGTGCTCTTTTCCCAGCCTCCACGTTAGCCAGCGTCGTCTGCCACCAACACCCTCGTTAGAGATTTCACAACCGAAGAACACCCTTCTCTCTTTACTTATTCTCTCCTTGTGTGGTTATTGATTGTTGATAGTGAAGAGTGATGATGGGTTCATTGGTTATGGACTCTATTTTTCTGGTGTTATGTTGGTGGTGGTGTTGGAATTTTAAATGGATGATGCATATTGGATTCTATTGTATGATTGGGAGAATTGAAATTTCTGGCTTATGAAGGATGTGATTGCACCTTTAATAGGTTGGTATCATCCATGCTATCAACAAGCTTCATAATGACCTGCCTGGTTTGAACTTGGCAGTCTCACTGCACGCACCAGCCCAAGACATCCGTTGTCAGATAATGCCTGTTGCTCGTGCTTTCCCTTTTGTTAACGATTTTTAGTGATTTTGGAGGCTTTAATATTTCGTTATTGACTACAGTCTGCAGAAAATACTGATAAACATTTATGCCTGTCACTATAATTCCCAAGCCACCCTTATGCTCCAAAATGCAGCCACTGATGAATGGTGGTGTTATGACAGTGACATACCTCTACTATGTCATGAAAAATAAGACTACAATAGTAATACTTAACTTCTAACAAATTAATTTAGCTTAAATGTTCATGTTACACTCATAACCTTAATTTTTAATGAACAAAACATGGCGAAGTGCATTATGTGGCTATAATTTGGGTCATGGCTGTCTAATATTTTGTTTCTAATGTTGATTAAGAGACGAAGGAGAATCTGTTAGAATTTTAATCTTGATGACTTTGCGGCAAAGAACATGGCGATCCAAGTGTAATACTTTGAATCCAAACTGAAAATGTATGAATTATGAGAAGAATAAAGAGATTTATGTAATGACTTTTTGGAGTTTTTCTTCTTTGAGACGAATATAAAATATGTCATTGTCATAACACCTACAGCTATTTATCTGCTCCATTACGCAATGCTAAGTACTAACCTTTTGCATATGATCTGAATTATGAAATAGGTGGTGAACTTAATACCTTTCAACATCTATATAACTTCAATTTAATTCTTGCCCTCAATTTTAAATGTCTCCTGGTTCATGTATTTTTTGTTTTAGTTTAATCTTACATAAATTAGAATTAGAAGTGTAGAACTATAGAGGTCATGGTGCATTGGCCGAAGTGCAACCAAGATGATATGAATGTGTAAGAATCTTTTAGGTTTGACAGAATTGGAGAAGGAAAATTTTTTGTGAGAATAATATTTTAAAACTAAGTTTAGAAGTATTGATTTTGTTTAATTTCTAGTACCTAAAAATTTATAAAATTACAATACTTATTTGTTTCTTCTAGTCTTATTCTAAAATTATGTTGCCTCTAATATAAATTATGTCTTAAGCTCACTATAAATTCATTTATTGGATCTAATGTGGATTAGAATTGGCATTTGCATAAACAAGATAAAAAAATGCCTTTGAAAACAAGGCACCTTGAACCATCTATACGTCAAGGCGTAGGTCGTTCATGACCGTTGTGTTAACTTATACACTATATCATATTTTTTGAAATTAAGTCTTCAACTAACTATTAGTCAATAGTACAAGCTTCTTTCGCCCAATTCTCAAATAATATAAGACACAAAGAGTTAGAGAAACAATAAATTACAATTAACAATAATTTTTTTTTATATATTTTAGAGAACGTCGTTCATTCTCAACCTGGGTTTGAATCTCCAGCAGGATGTTGCCGATGACGACGAAGGCGAGGAAGTCGCCGAGCTCGATGCGAAGGAAGGAGAAGAAGCCGCCGGCAACTGGAACGCGTCGACAGCGAACTCAGTGTAGCAAAGGGGGGAGAGGAAGGCGGAGAAGCCGGAGGCTCCATAGGAGAGGACGATGGCAGGGCCAACTGAAAATAGGATCCTGACATGCCATTCCGTTTGACAGGTGTCAATTGAAAGAGTTTAAAATTGAGGACTAATTCCATCCAATTCAAAATGCCATGAACTAAAATAGTGCAAACGTTAGGTGAGGGACTAAAATAAAAAATTAGCAATAGTTGAGGGACGAAAAACGTAATTAACCCTAAATTTAATTATACTTTTATAATTTCAAATTAATTTAATAATTATACTATAATTTTAAATTTTTAAAATTCGGTGCCTCGTGCACTACACGAGTAGAAATACTAGTATATAAACAAATTATGAACAATTTAAGTCATTGGTAAATAAAACACAGTTAACTAAAAAAAACACAAATCCCTGACAACGACCTCAAACTTGTTATTAGGGATGGCAAAATGGGCCGGCCCGTCGGGCCCGGCCCGCTAGCCCGTCATTAAATACATAGGCCAGGTCCAGAAATTCAGCCCGTCAACCCATGACAGCCCGGCCCGTCAAGCCCGCTGGCCCGTCGGGCCAACCCACGAGCCAAAATGGGTCGGCCCGCGGGCTGTATCACTTAATAAAAAAAACAGCACGTGCACATTTTTTCAGTATCCCTCCCTCACACACACTCTGCGCCGAGACACCTCACACACTCTGTGATTGCGTCTCTTCT
>Ga0099822_1008602_pt1 | contig 13024 bp, 7 predicted proteins | sample CowpeawhiteBW_FD_76839 | JGI IMG/M metagenome (GOLD analysis project Ga0099822, IMG submission 76839) | Root nodule microbial communities of legume samples collected from California USA - Cow pea white BW | ecosystem: Host-associated > Plants > Roots > Nodule | place: USA: California | collected... | reverse complement strand
AGGCAAGAGTCTATAAAATGATCAACAGATGTACAAAGGCCACAAACTCTTGCAGCTGGAGCTATCTGATTAGAAGCAAGTTGGTTGACTAGTAAGAGCATCAATCTTACTCTCCAATTTCTTCGTGTATTCGGCTGCCCCTACATCATGAACTCCTCTAACAACTATGGCATCACTCCTTGTGCCACATTGTTGAGAATTGGAAGCCATGTTCTCAATTAGTTGCCTAGCTGCAGCTGGATGATGTTACCAAGAGCACTACCACTTGCGGCATCAATCATGTTTCTATCCATGTGGTACAGGCCTGCATAAAAATACTGTAGAAGGAGATGTTCAGAGATTTGATGGTGGGGGCAGCTTGAACAAAGATTCTTGAACATCTCCCAATACTCATAGAGGGTCTCCCTAGATTGTTGCTTGATGCCAAGAATTTCGTTATGGCTGTTGTCCTTGAAGCTGGGAAGAATTTGGCAAGGAATAATCTCTTCAGATCATCCCAGCTCGTGATGGACCTGGGTGCAAGGTAGTACAACCAGTCTTTTGCATTGCCTTCCAAGGAATGAGGAAAGACCTTCAAGTATACATGGTCCTCCTAGACATCTGCAGGCTTCATGGTGGAAAGGACAACATGAAATTGCTTCAAGTGTTTGCACGGGTCCTCACCTGCAAGGCCATGAAACTTTCGCAACAAGTGTATTAATCCAGTTTTTAACACATATGGAACTTCCTCCTAAGGGTATTGAATGCATAAACTGTCATAAGTGAACTCTGGTGCAGTGAGCTCACTCATGATCCTCTCATGAGGTGGAGGAGGTTGAGCCATGTTATCAGTATGAAAATCAGAATGTTTAGAATAAACAATATACTCAAAATGGAAAGAATGAAGAGTGTCAGGAGTATGATGAGAATCAGAAGAGTCAAGAAAAGTCACTAAATATTCAGCATGCAAAGATGGATTCCTAAGATGCCTACGTCCTTTGTGGAATGTCCTATCAATCTCAGGGTTAATGGGTCATAATGCACTTGGGTTTCCCCTAGTCATGCACCAAAATACATTAATTCTAGTGATATTGGCATAACATAGGGTATAACTACAAGTATACTCAAACGAACTCCAAATGACTTGAAAATCGGTAGGATTGTCCTTTGAGTGCTCAAACAGTTCCAAAAAAAAAATCAGATGCAAGTATTTTTAAAATTTTTTCAAAAGTGGAAAGAATGAAGAAAAATCACAAAAAACATTGCTGAAATATAGAAAATGGCATTTTATGGAGAATCTGAGTTTGCAAACCAGCAAAGCGGGTTACCAAAAGGTAGGAAATTAAATTCCACCCCAAATGCATATAAAATAATAGTGATTCTGATAACCAGAGCAAAAGTTATGGTTCTCTGAAGTTTGACTAAAAATCAGTCAATTTTTTTTTGAATCTCTCAAATCAGACCATGCCAATTGCTCCAACTACTTTTCCCATCAAGTTCAATATCCTAGAAGTGGGGGAAAAAATTTCAAGTCAAAATAAGCACCATAGCTACCAGAACAAAAATCCACAAGATAAATGCAGAATCAAACACTATTCAACACGATTCACTACACTAGAATTCACACTATTCATGCGCGCCGCGACACTATTCACTCTACTACACAGATAACACGCACACTACACGAAAACACACAGAAACACTACCACAATCAACATATACCAATTCAACCACACTTGAACTATAAACACACCAAAACACCAACTCACAAACACAAACACACTGAAAATTTTACTTTGCACAAAACTATTGGTCCCGGGCAATGGCGCCAAATTTGATAGAGGCCGTACCCCACCAAATTAAAACAGATAAAATGCAGTATATGAAAGTGAACCAAGTCGTCTCCCAACGACCAATGTTCTCGTTCAAAGCTTCAATTTCCAGATTCAAACACAACACAATAAAATAAAGGGGGGGTTGGAAGATTCATTATGTTAATTAATAGATTAAATTAAATGCGACAGTGATTAAAAACGTATTGACATCCTTGATTCAAACACAATTTCACTTATCATAGGCCACCAAATTAACACCTCTGCATTCTCTCAATCCACTAGATAAGAACTCACTAAGTGAAAGTTACAATCAAGCTTCATTGTGCACTTAGGCAATGCACACATCCTTAAATTTGTGACAGCCAAGCTACATACATTAAGCATGAAAATAACTTAACCAAAACACATGCAATTACTATGTAAATTAAGCACAAACAGATTCATCACATGCATTCCCGAATTCAGAACAGAGATACATGGCAGATTTCACAAAGCAAGCACAACCTCAAAGCTTCATTGCATTTTTCATCAAGGAGTCAATACACGAATTTAGCTAGACATGGAAAATGGAACAATCAAGCACTTCAAATATGAAACAAAACATCAAAAATCAAAAATTCTAACTTATGAATTCTTGAAACGCAAATCAAAGCTTCAATGGAATGTAAAACGGTGTTGTGATATATAAATTTGAAAACCCCATGAATGGGTCTTATTCCAAGTCAATAAAATCCACCAAATGAGCTGCCCAAGCTAGAAACAAATTCAAAACGTAAAACCCTTATTGGGAGCTGTCAAATGTGCATAAAAACGGTAAAACTAGGCAAAAACGTGAAAAATCCGAAAACCCTCATTGCGACATTGGGTATTATTGGACATGTTTTATTTATGAATTTCTTTTATGAATATCATTGTTTATGGTTAGCTTACCCCTATTTGTTTGTTTGTGTGTTTGTTGTATGTGCGATGATCGTATAACATGTGTGTTATACGGAAGCAGATGATATTACAGATAATCTTGACAAGAAGTAGATTGACGAGAGGTTGAGGCGGACTCAGGAGTTTTTATAATATATTTACTTGTTTAAATCCGATACTAAAAATTATGTAATTTTCTTTTGATCGCAAATGTTATTAGAAGTTTTTGACAAAGTGATGGTTTGAACTATGTAATTTAAATTAGAATATAAGTTTTTTATTAGTACATTTTCAATGATAATTCTTTTTTCGCTAAATGCGAAAATTTTCTAACGTTCTGTGACGTCCCAAAATTGGGGTGTTACAACGATGAGTCCTCTTTTTCTATCAATTCATCAGAGGATTTCATTTGATAAGTTAGCAACGTTGTATATCCTTGAGGTAGTGAGACTTCTATAGAGTACCGACAAGCATTGTTTCAAATCAAGATCCATGTTTCACCTCGAGGTTTTAACAAACATTACAAATACCTTTGGGTACATAACTAAGGATGAATTCAGCATACCATTCTCAGACCGATGGGAAGTAAAAAAGGATTATTTAGTCTTTGGAGGATAAGTTGAGAGCATGCGCGTTAGATCATCTTGGGAGTTTGAGTGATGTTTTGCCATTGATGGAATTCACGTACAATAATAGTTATCATTCTAGTATCAGGACGACACCTTATGAAACTTTGTATGGAAGAAGATGTCGAACACCGTTGTGTTGGTATCAAGACAAGGAAGCAGTGGTAGTAGGCCTTGAGTTGTTACAATAGACTACGAAAAAAGTAAGGTTGATTCAGAAACTAATGAGGGAAACTTAGAGTAGGCAAAAATCTTATGCCGATAAGACAAAAAGACCATTGGAGTTCGAGGTAGGAGATCATGTGTTTTTGAAAGTGCTGCTGACGATGGGGGTAGGAAGGGCTATCCGATCAAAGAATTTGTGCCAAAGTTTCTTGGACCATACCAAATCCTCAAGAAGATTGGACTAGTAGCTTACGAGATTGTGTTACCACCTTAGTTGGCAAACTTGCATATTGTGTTTCATGTATCTCAGTTGAGGAAGTATGTTCTAGATCCAGTACATGTGTTAGAGGTGGACGACATTCAAGTCAAAGAAGATCTAACTGTGGACGCTGGACCAATGCAGTTGTTAGAGAAGATCTTCCTAGTTTCCTTATTTTGGGTCATGTGCAGTTGTTGCAACTTTCATTATATATTTTTTGTTTTCCTTAGGAGTTAAAGAGTAAGGAGGGGAAGCAAGCAAACGACCAGGGTAGAGGACTCAAAGAGAGACGCAAAGAGAGTGAGAGACGAAAGCTTAGAAAGAAATTGTTGGGGGAACTTGCATATGATTATAAAACGATGAAGAGTGTGGTTTATGTGTGGTGGGATCTTCTTTGAGTGTTGTGACTGTAAGATCGGAGAAAAAATAGAAAAAAAGGGAAACACATAGAAAAAGAATTGATGGCTTGTTTGAGATTGTGGATTTATTTAGATTAAGTATTTTATTTAATTTTGATATATAATGGAATAATTAATTGAATGATTTAAATTAAGTGTTGTTTATTTATTTTAATTATTTTATGGAAATATTAAATATGGAATATAAGTGTCTTTAGCTAAATGGTCGTTGTATTTTGTTTTTTAGAAACTCCAAGGTAGGGGCTTTTTCTGGTTCCCTGGAAGACTGACTACTGGTGCGGAAGATGAGTTGTGCTGTTAATAAAGATTCTCTTACTTACGCAATTCAGTCTTTAACAGCGCAATATTTCATGAGAAAATTATATGGATTAGTGGTTGGAGTGTAGGTGTCCAACTAACAGTGCATGGGTTTGATCCTTGACTAAATTTTGGAAGTTTCGTTTTGTTTATTTTTCTTTCTTATTTAAGTGGTGGGGCCCACTATATTTCAAGTAGTTTTCTCTCTCTTCCTTTAGATTAAGTGGTCACATGGTGTAATGCTTATTTCCATTGCCGGTATAACATGATGTTGCATTAGATTATTATTTAACATTACACTGCATCAGAATTTTATTCACGCTGCATCATTTTTATCTTCTAATCTTTCTATCTTTTTGGATTGTTATTTATAAATAATACAACGGTCCAAAAAAAAAATTTAATTGGAGAATATTAACAGAAAGATTGTGAGTGAGAGGGGGTTTATAGGTTGAAAGTTAGGGTTTTAGAAAGAAGCATTGAGGAGAGAAACAAGAGTAGAGAAATTGAGAGTTGAAGGCTACGGGAGAAAGGCAAAGTGAAAGAGGTAGGGGAAGTTAACTTTGTTTTCTATGTTGTTTGAAGTTGACTTTACTTTCGCTGTTGTGGTTTGACATATGGTTTTTGGTTGCTCTTGTATGACGTAAGTTTACGATGTTTGAAGATTTCTTGTATTTTTGTAATTGCTACATTTTCTTTGGTTGTGGAGTACATAAACCAAGGAGCGTGAGGTGCAGGTTTCTTCTTGGATCTGATCAATATAAAACGTGAGGTTAATGTGTAGTCATAGAAGGATGAGAAACCAGGTTACTACATGTATTGGGGCATATTTGTTTCAAATGGGGATTGTGGTTTCCAAGGTGCGATTAAGGGTGTATGATGGGTTCGTTACAATAGGTGCTGCGATAGTGGATTTGGGACCCTACTATTTTCTCGCATGGCTGCATCTTTTGGAGTGGAACCATGGGATGGACTCAGAACATGGTGGTGGCTGCGCGTATTGGTTCGGAGTCGTGGTTCGTGGTAGTTTCATGGTGAGTGCGAGGAATTCGTGGTTGTTCCATGCTGATGCAGGTTGGTGCAGAACTTTTTGTGTTGCTGGTTTTGGGTTGGATGTATGGGTGCTGCCATTTGGGTTCCAATTCGTGTGAGTTTTGTGGGTTCCTTTTGGCTGCATGGTGTTCGCGTACATGCGGGTCTACAACTTCATAGGGGTGACTCTGTTTCTATTGGTGCATGATATTTGTTCTCTTTTCAAAACTCTCATAAATTTGTGTAGTGGGGTGTGTTCGGTGCATGCATGAATAATGGAAGGAACTAAGGGTCATTAGAAGTGAGCATAGGTGCTACGTTAGGGTTTTGAGAATTTTGGCTAGTTTAGTGGTCCTTTTGGGTTTCAAACCTTACGTTAGAGGTTAAGTGCATGAATCATATGAGTTTAGGTTTGCTGTGTGAGGAGCGTGAATTACGTGGATTAGTTGGTTTCTTTTTCTCCTTGAGTCTTGACAGTGAGAGAGTGGTCCAATTTCACGTCCATACTATTAGTGGTTTAAGGGTGCAAGTTACTTTTGCATGGGATTGTTCACGTTGGAATTCTTTAATTTAGGTGCAACCTAGACATTGAATTGGTCTTTCTCTTTCCCATGAAATTACCGTTGCTTTCAGATAGGTGAAGGTGCAACACATAAAGTTTTGGGTGTTCAAAACCAATTTTAGTTTGATGGGATGTTTGTACTTTGGTATTTCATTATTATATTATTGTTTCTTACTACATTGCTTTTCTCTCTCCATTAGCAGCCAAACATTTAAGGGTTTGAGGCTTCTTATTATGACGTGAAGTAGTATGGGGTTGGGTTTTTTACTTTCTATTTCACTTCTTTCTGCAGTTTTCTCTCTTTTTACCACATATTAGTTGCTTGGAAGAAGGCATGGACCCACACATAAAGTCATATTCTCTTTCCTTAGCTTTTAGCCCTTTCAATTATTCTTGATGCATATCACGTTTTGTTGGTGGATGAGTGGGAGGTGGTATTTAGTTGAGATAAAAGACATGTAAGGTGGGACCTTGGTGAGAAATTTTCTTAAAATCACGTTGCTGTAGTCTTGGTTGGTGAAAGGTAGGGTTTTGTTTTTTAATTGTTCTACTTCACATATTCGTGGGGCCCACATGTAAGGTCTAGTATGCAATTTCTTTCCATTTTAGGTTAATCTATATTAGTGTTGATGTGAGGGGGCATAACATGTGTGTAGTTTTATTAAGTTGAAATGGGACCCAGGGTATGCATGCATGGAGCTTTTAGCATGTGGTTTCTTATCATTCTTTTGGTACAACATGTTCATTCTTTTGGTAAAGATTCCGGACCACATTAATATATAAGGTTATGTTGCTTTGTGAGAGAGAGATTTACGTGAGGATAGTGAGAGCCTAAAGGGCGCGTGGTTTTAAATTTATGGTGGGGAAGTGATGTGAATAAATGGGTTATGTGATTGGTGATCCTTCTTGGTTTTATGGATTGCGTGGTATGGAGTTTAAGTGGTGGTTTGAGGATAATTACTTGAGTGTGATGTTATACTATGTTTGAATGAATGTCATTCGTTGGGTTCGTTGTATAAATGTGTTATTTTATAAGTTGATGGGTTTATGTTATGGAACTTTATTTTTATTATTTGATAAGTTGATGGGTTTATGTTATGGAACTTTATTTTCCATGCATGATGTGATGGTGTATATTTTGCTGGAAATCTCATGTGTTACATGTTGGGAGTGTTTTGCCTTGTTGAAAGCTCTTGGTGGAATTATGTGTTGTGTGAGGTTTTCCGTACCTAGGAACCCAATGGTGACTCTTTCGCCTATGTGAAGCAGTGAAAATTGGTCCTCTTCGCTTGTGTGAAGCAGTGGTAGAGGATTAGTTCGAGTGTTATACCCTCTCGCCTGTGTGAAGCACTGGGGAGGGGATAAATCTTTCACCTTATTTCGGCTCGTTACGAGGGGAAAGTGTTATACCCTCTCGCCTGTGTTGAAGCAAGATTTTGATGATGATAAAAGAAACCTAAGAGCCATTTGGAAGTCAATATGAAGAACACGTGTTTTTATGTTTGAAGTTATCTTGTAAATTGTTTTGACAGTACTTAGAATAATTTAGAATAAACAAGATCGAAATTATGGTATTTCTGAAAAAACCAATGTGATAATCGATTATCACTTAGGATAATCGATTATCCTGAATTGAGTTCAATTTTTCAGAAAAACATTAGAATAATCGATTATCACCTTTGATAATCGGTTATCTGCTCAAAGTTTTGTTTTTAGAAAACACACTAGAATAATCTATTATCACTAGTGATAGTATATTATCTCTGTTAGTTTGAACATGACTGTTTAGTTTTTGACCTAATTTTTGAAATCCCTATTTAAGGAACAACAAAGTTACTTTGAACTAACCTTTTTGAGAAGCTAGAGTGCTAGTGCTGTGACCGCAAAGAGATTTCTCTAAGTGTTCTCAAAAGAGCTTTGAAAAACCTAGTATGGGTAGAGTGATAACTTTTCTTGAGATGGTTTTCTAGGAGATTGAGTGTTGCTGTTGTTGCCAGGAAAGCTAAGGTCAAGATTCTTTGTGTGATTCAGAGAAAAGTGTTAATCTCTTGTGTCTTCAAGAGAGGTGTTTTCTTTCCCTATTCTTTTGTTATCTGATTGTAATATGATATTTGTTAGTGATTGAGTTAATCTCTTTATTTGAAGAGATTAACAACTGGACGTAGGATCTTGTGATCTAAACCACTATAAATACTTGTGTTCAATCTTCTTCTCTATCTCTATATTTTATCTACTATTGCTTTTAAAGGAATTGATATTTAAATTAATAGGTAAAATTTTGGAAAAATTTTAAAGTATTAATTTTAATACTAAAAACCAATTCACCCTCCTCTTGGTTTTTGTCCAAGCGCTAAACATTCCGCTGCGTGATACCAACAAATGTTGTTGTGGGCTAAGAGGTCGCAGAAAACCAAAACTTGATCATGATCATGATGTTTAAAGATTAGATGAATGTGATACTATGTTTAGTTTAGTATGAGTATTTGGATTTTGGGGTTTGTGTGTTCAAACCAAGAATTGATTGTGATTATAATGCTTAAGTGTTACTTGAATGAGATGTTGAGTATTATTTGTCATGTTTATTTATGAAATTCTTTTATATATCATTGTTTATGGTTAGCTTATCCCTATTTGTTTGTTTGTGTGTTTGTTGTATGTGCGATGATCATATAACGTCTGTGTTATAGGGAGCAAATGATATTGCAAATAATCTTGGGATGGAGTAGATGGACGAGAGGCTGGGGTGAAGTCAGGAGTTTTTATAATTTATTTAGTTATTTTAAATCAGATACTAAAAACTACGTAATTTACTTTTGTTCGAAATTGTTATTTGAATTTTTTTGACAAAGTGGCGTTTTAAACTATGTAATTTAAATAAAAATATAAGTTTTTTTATTAGTACATTTCCAATGATAATCCTTTTTCGCCAAACGTGTTTATTTTTTAACTTTTCGTGACATCCCAAAATTGGGGTGTTATAGTGACCTTACCATCGTTATTGATTACATGCTTTTCGTTTTGCTTGGGCTAATGCTTTAGTGTCTTTTCTATGCAAAATATCTATGGTATATGTTGTAACTAGGGTTTTATTCACGTAAGCAGGCAACATTTGGGTTGCAATAGGATAACATATTTTTCTCTCATGGTTAAATTGCCTTGTGGAAATCCATGGCTTGCATTGAGAGTTTGCTACTGTTATGATGCGACCATGCTTGTGTTGCTATAGCCTTTTGCCTTATTTTAATTGATAATATTGTAACTTTTGGATGGGACAACCATGCTTGATGGGGTTTGAGGGTGTGGATCTCATGTGGTTTCTCGTGGGTCACTTTATGGTTCATGTAGGAGAGATATTAAGAGTTTAGCAAAGGAGGAATGTTTTGTTTTGGTTTCTCTTTTGCTATTTTATTACTTTGCTTTTTAATAGTAGAATACCTATAACATTGATAGGACAATAATATTCTAGTTTTTCTATTTTGTGTGTAGCCACTCTGTTATTATCCTATGTTACATGCCAAGTCCCTGTTGGAAGAGAGTCTCATGCATTGTAATTTTGTGTTTTTGGTTGTTCATTTTTTGGGTTATGTGAGAGATATGAGACATGGTGGAGTGAGTGGTTTTCATTGTGTCTTTGAAATGGGTCTTGTGAATGTTAAGTAGAGTGGGGCCAGGTTGAAGTTTTGGACTCCTAAATTTCTATTACATGTTTTATCTGGATAGAAAAGCTTGGCCCACATGCATGTAAAATTACTCTCTTTCTTCTTTACTTTTCAAACCCTAAACCCTAAGTATCCATAAATGCATGGTACCATATAGCTTACGTTATGGCAGTTTTTACGTGTTTCATACTGAGCATTAGGTTTCATGAATTTAAGTACCCAATTGCATACATCTATGTGTTATAGGCATGTATTTCGTTCTCTTTCTAGTGGACTGGCACTCAACGAAAATGTTGGGTGGCTTGGGTTAAGTCAGAAGGTCAACCTGTGAAGATGAGAGAAACCCATGGTCTGTAGTGGTTTAATCGAAGTTGACGGGTTCCTCTTTTGGACATGTTGAATCACGTTGATATTTCGCGTTGGTTGCATTTTGGGAGCTACATGAATCCAGATGCGTTGGGCTTTATCCATGAAGGGTTAGGATGGGTTATTTTTACTTATACGTATCAATTGGGAAACGACCTCTATCTCGTGGAAAAGATGGAACCACTCGGGTAAGGTTTTTCCATAATACCTAGAGAACCAAAGATGTTTCACCCTTAGTTCCGACTCATTGCTGAGTATAGTGCCTAGTGAGCGATTCACCAAAGTTTTTACTCGTAAGTCCTTGAGGAATAGGGGAGACAAGACGACACAAACCATATGGCACTACACAATTTTTCTCTTTACACAACATCTAAAAAGTGTGGTCAGAAGTTAAAAAAGTGTGGCCTAAACTTTAGGCAACACTTTGGCAACAATTTTCTAAGTGTGGAGGATATGCGTGTGGGCTTAGGTTATAGGCAACAATTTTTGTACTAAAAGCCACACAATTTATAAAAATGTTGTCTTATAGAGTTAAAATAAGCCACATATTTTAAATGTTGCTTATTGTATATAAACAACACTATTTAAATGTTGCTTATTATTTATAGACAACACATTTCAAAATGTTACTTTTCATTTATAAACAACACATCTTAACTGTTGCTTATTATATAAACAACAATTTTTTAAATGGTTCCTAACTTGCATATAACACTTTTCTAATATGACCAAAAATTAAATATTAGATATTATAACATTTTTAGCAAAATTTTTAAATTGGTTTAGAATATAAATATTCATTTAGATCAATACTTTTAAAACTACAATTATGCATTTAGAAAATTCTTATATTATTTTATCTCTTATTGATTGACGTCACATATTAATTATACACTAATGCAACTAACACTTTTTTTTTTTTAATTTCATAATTAAATGTTTTCCTACTCACATAACAAAACATGCTTAATAATCACAATTTTCAAACATAGATTTTCAAATACAATCTTAATAATGTAATACAACATATGATTATTTATACTACATATAAAGTTATTAAAATTAAAAATATTGATAATCCTAACATGATCTTTTACAATAAATAATTAAAAGAAATGATGTTGAGTCCTTGTATATGAGTAACTTTCTCCTACTTGTAACCAAAGCTGCTAAAGTTGCTTATGGATGATCAACATAACCTGCTCCCACATAGTCGATACATGGTGTAAGCAAACTACAATAATTTAATAATTTAATAATAATAATAACAACAACAATAATAATTCAATTTTATAAATCAAATTAAATTCATTCTATTTATTCATCATTCATTTGGTTTATTTATAAGTAAATCCATTAGATTTATCTATTATAAAAATATAAAAAATTTATAGATAAAAAATTGAATTTTAATTGTAAGCATCACATTTCAAGATACTAATTTATAACCTATTGATTTATATCCCTTTGAAGACATGAAACTATATACAAAAAGATATATCAATAACAATAACACAATGAAGTTGTTTGTTTAATCATTGAGAAGAAAAATATTCTACTAAAATTACAAGTCATCAATATAGCCCTGCATATTAAATGATTAGACAGGACCAATTAAATATGATTTAATATTTTTCCATGCTTCCTTACAAACTTTTCAGGTGTTCTTGTCTTATCTCTGGGTAACCTTTTTAACAAAATTGTTGCAATCTCAAATTGGATATTAATCATTGAAGATAATAGGCATAACTTTAAATTACTACCTTTAAGTTACTAAATGGCAGGAAACCTTGTTCCAATGTCTTAATGGTCCAACCCTGAATTAAATCCATGTTCTTTTGAAAAATGTCTTGATCATATCTTAATTATAATAAAAAAAATAAAGAAACTTTACGGTCTCAACAATCAAACATATATAAAAAACTATCAGTGGTTGAAAGAATTATTTGTTAAAAAAAATCTATTGTTTCATTTATATTGAAAAGGTTATAGGAACTAAATGGCTTCCTTTAATTTTGTTGATTAGTGGCAATTTATTAAACCGTAAATCACTTCTATTGATTAGTGTCAAACAACTAAACCTTTAAAGCACTAGAAAGTGTAAAATCCTTTCATCAACCCTATCCTTAAGAGACCAAGTATAATTTATCGTAGTTTCCTTGTCTCTTTTTCACCTTCAAGTGAAATCCATTCCTTGAAAGGGCATGGACATGTTAAACAAATTTTTCTCAATTTTCCAACCTAAATTGATAACTTATGTATTAAACCTATGTTTGACATTAGCAAAATATCAAGGTCCACTAGCTCTTGCAAGTAGTAAAAAAGTTGAAAAAGAAACTCGCATAGTTTGTCTCCCATGTCAAGTAATTAAGGTATTTTCTTCTAGAAAACTAACCTTCATCATCTACAGGAAAATTGTAGAGCTTTACCATCCTTCACACTTATTACTTTGGCTTTATACCATGCTGCCTTAAATCCTTCTCCATCTTGAAAATGGTGCAGTTAAAAACAGAACCAATACAAAAAGCAAGCCAAAGTTCCCTCCAATTTTTTTACAATTATGTATGACAAGGACAAACATACCTGAAGGATAAGAAACTAGATATTTGAGTTTAAATTGAATATGAGCATAGGTCAGCTTCCAAAGAATAATTGCACCCTACCTACTGCCCAGCTCGCTGAAGCTCTTGATCTAGTTAGGTCAGCTTTAAATGACTACTTTCCAACTTTTGAACATAAGCTTGAAGAGTAGCAATATTTCTTTATCAAGTCATCTTAGTACCCATGCAAAATTTACCAGTACGCCCTTCAAATTAAACTACTCATCCCAACAAAAAATTTCATCCATTTAAACCAGAATTGTTGTTACATCGAGAAAGAAAAAGGAATTGCAGGTAATTAATAATT
>Ga0099822_1008600_pt1 | contig 13025 bp, 2 predicted proteins | sample CowpeawhiteBW_FD_76839 | JGI IMG/M metagenome (GOLD analysis project Ga0099822, IMG submission 76839) | Root nodule microbial communities of legume samples collected from California USA - Cow pea white BW | ecosystem: Host-associated > Plants > Roots > Nodule | place: USA: California | collected... | reverse complement strand
TTATGTATATATATAAAAAAAAAAAAAAAAAAAAAAAAAAAATATTTTATATATATAATAAAAATAAAAAAATATTTTACATATATATATATATATATATATATATATATATATATATATATATATATATAGTGACTAAAATAAAAATTATAGTTGAGTATTTCGAGTTTGGATTTTAAGTTGGTATTTAAAAATGTGAGGGCTAAGAGAACTATTCTTCTCGTGCAATAGAAACATTTTTTTAATGCATCTATGAGATCTAATATAGAAATTAAAAAAAAAATTAAAACCTTATTATTTTCTATTTTAAAAATAAATATAAATATTCAACACTCTTCAAACAAGTAGATATGGATTTGCGTTGGACAAAATGATAGAAAAAAATATCCCATGCATTTAAGATTTGATGCAACTCTTGGTAAATATCTCACTTTGTTATTTAACGTTGCTTTCTGGTTTCTATTATTAAAATTTAACCATGTTGCTTTCCTATATTTTATTTTCAGTCCTTCTCGTCCATATATTTCGGATAATTGGAAAATATAAATAGAAAAAAATATCCTTCTTTAAATTTTAAAATCCATCAACACAATACTTAACGAGAACATGACCTCATCCAGCCATGTATGGTTTGCCATGATTCATACGAGGAATGTAAAACGTTAACAACTAAAACATTTTTTTTTTTATAGAATTTCTTTTAAATAATAACGGATTTTTGATAATCCATAACATTTATTTAAATAATATGATTACATTTCATGATGAAAATATAATGTTTTTTTAAAAGCAACAAAAATTTCAATAAGACTTTGTAAATCTATTAAATTTTATAATGATTTTAATAAATTTATTTAATTAATTATCTAACATGTAAAATTATATATTAAATTAAGTTATGATATTAACAAAATAACATTAGTATAAGAAAATTATTAAATAGTAATTCGTTTTGAGACAAAAAGATAATGAATCACTATTAAATAATATATATACCATTTTATAATTTAAAATTTTATTGATATCTAAAATTATCTCAATTATAAATAGAAGTTTATATTTAATTTGTGAATTAGAATCTAAAGTAGTCTTTAATATTAGCTATCACGTATTAGTTATCAAGAAATTAGTGGTGTCTAAACTAATCTCTAAATTAAAATTATAGATTAGTTTAAAATCAATAATATTAAGTAGTTAACAAATATTGATAATTAATATTATAAATCAATTTAGATTTTAATTCACAAATTAATTACAATTTTCTATTCAGACTATTTTAGATACTTATAAGTTTTAGTTCATATTAACCTAATTAATATAATAACTAATTATTTTGATTTCTAAAATGAGTTAATATTTAATGATTTTCTTATAGTAATTATTTTATTTTAAGTAGTATATTACTTCTGAAAAATATTATTTATTGTGTGTAATAAACTTTTGTGATTTAAAATTAATAATATTTTAAATTATTTGATAGCACAAATAGAAAACTTAAATTAATTACTTAATTTAATATTATAAATTTATATTTATTTGACAAATTTTGTTTCAAAATGATTTAAAACATTAGAAATATCATTTATTAAAATGATAAGAAAATTCATAAATTTAATTTAGAAAAAACAAATTAATAATATCTACAAAATAGATAAATAAATTGTTGAATTTGGTAATAGGAAAAAATATTAATTTTTAGTAACTTGCATAAAATTTATAAAATCTAATAACTTAAAAGAATTCCATAATTTTATGTTCTTAAAAAAAATAAAAACTAAGTTAAAATTGTATTTTTTTAGTGATATGTCAAAATGAATGTCAGAATTTAATTCCGAAGTGAATTTTGGTCAGAAATAGTGATTAATATTATTTAGATAAATATTTTGAATAGTATTTAAATAAAATTTTTTATGAGTGACTTCAAAAAAATCACCAAATTTTTACCATAAACAGTAAATATATTTAAATGATTATTGTAAATAATATGTTCTAAAAATATTTTATTGTAAATGTGTTACTTTAGGGAAGCAAATTCTAAATATTATATTCTTACCGGATATTGTACTAGTTTTTAAATATACTTATTAAGAAATTAAATGATTTTCGTATGTAACATTAAGCAAAAATTAATCAACTGCTCATCAGAAGTTATAAGGTTGAATCTTATATATGCACATACGTTAGTTTCTTTAAACAAAGAATTTTGACCTTTTTGTCGGGTCTATGAAGGAGAGATGTTCATTAGAAAAATACAACACCAATGAAATTTGAGTTCAATTTTATAAAATGTTGATATTTCTCTCAACCAAAAATCTTAAGATAATAAATTTATTAGTCTTCATCGTTATATGATGTTTCAATTTTTTTAATTTTACGAAATGTGAAACTTAATCTTATATTTAAACATTTTGAAATGATATGCATGAACAAGATTGTCTTGTTTCCCACGGAGGCATGGATCATAATTCTATTTAGATTTTTTAGGTAAATATCGATTTCATCTTGGATACTTGTGATTTTCATGGGATGAGTACAAATATCTAATTCACTGGTACCAACACCTATATATAAAACCTATAATTGAAATCAAGTTATATTTGTTCATGTGATTCGTTATATGATATTATTCAATAGTTTCCAAAAATATCTAATGAGCAGTATTCTTTACGTCGTATTTCTCGGATTTTATGAAAAGTAATTGTTTATTAAAATTTGTCAAATATCATTCGCCTTTTTTGCACAATGGCTTTGTTTCAACTAAAATCTACCAGGAAAAACAATCACACAATCACGAGTAATTTCAAGAATGCTAAAAGACATGTGACAGTTAAAGCTATAGTCGATTGGTTACTCTTTTTTATTTTAAACACGCGGATACCAACGATGCAGTAACGGTTCCCTTTTCTTCCTTTTTCTTTTCGTCTTTTCTTCTATAACATGGTTATTTTTTAATGCAGAATATTCTTGTTTGGTATCGCAAGTCTTTTGGGGTTTCTTTAAAGAGTTTTCTTGCAAATTCTTTTGCGTGTAAAACATGTGAATGGATTCACCACATTGATGAAGCGGCAATTGAATAGTTCTCGACGGAAAGGACCCTTCTGATTTGAACGAGAAGCTCAACTATATATGTGAGCATTTCTGTATACACATTTGGATGAGTTCATTGTTATTTAACCATAGTTTAGGACTTAGAGAATATTTTCACATTAAAAATATTGATGTATTTTTTTTTATTGTTATATTGTTGTTGTTGTTCACGTATTCTTCCAGGTGTAAGAGAATTATTTCCGTAATATATATTCTAGGATCGTTGATGGGTTGAAGGACACTGATATCAGTAACTTTTATGCAGAAGAACATGATTTTTCATGAACTATACTCAATTTGGACAGAGAGCATAATAATGTTTTTCATCTTGTGATCTTCATGAGGTTCAGTCCAAAGGTTATTCCATCAAAAGATTTTAGCCGCATAATTTTTGTGTTTGAATTTGCAAAATGCTGAGAACTGGTTATTAAACTGATAAGTGGTTAGAATTGAAATTTAAGTCTAATTTAATCTTACAAAACTAACTTGTAAGGTGAGGTTTGTATCTCACTTATATATTGTGAATTGACCTTATTTCTAGTCGATATAGGACATCCAACACACTCCTTGTCCATTAGCGAGTGGAACAGAATGTCCAAAAAATCTTACTTGGATAAACTCTAATATGACTATGATATATATTAAAAACCGATTTTGTAGGTTAAAATAAACTTAAAATCCACTTCTAATATAAATGTTCAGTATGATGGACTCTTGTATAGATCATTGAAGGATGAGGGTGAATTTATTTACATGTATTATTTTAGCGCAGTGAGGTTAATAAAAATTAAAAGTAGTTTGGAACAGCACAAAAATTATATACAACAACTCTAAAAGAACTAATGTTTTAGTTCTTGACACCTCATCTTATAATTCAAACAAACTTGTGAAATATTTAATTTTTTTTTAATAAACTACTCTTTTTATGTTAAATAAGAGTAATAGAAAAACGTAAAATCTATAATCAAAGTTAATCTAAACAAATATTTTAAATATATTCATTAACTGTAGAAGAACAATTTTTGTGTAAGATATTTAAATTTCTATTTCACGTCCATTTTTGCAGATGTGTAACAAAATACTAATATTCATGGAATCATAGCTAATGAAATATTATCTTTCAATCACATTTTTAGTAAATAAAAAGCATATATCCAAAACTTTTTAAGAAAAATTAACTTAGTTCTACTTAAAGTTTAAAAGAGTGAGTAACTTTTTTGAGAATATATAAGTGGAGTTTTCAATTAGAAATTATACATTTGATTCACAAATTATATATCCTTGCTTTCGTGATTACAAACATAAGAAACCACTTAAAAAGAGTTACTCATAAAGAGGTATATGATTATTAGAAAGAAAGTTAATTTTATAATTTCAAATAATTTCGTTGTTAAAATATGTTATTATACTTGAAAATCAATTACTTTTTATTTAAATATTTATAAATCTATAAATTTTAATAACTGATTATGATGTAGATCATTTACTTGACCTTTTTTCATTTAAAAATGACATGTTTTAGAATGTTAGTAATAAATTTATTTTCTTAAATTTTTAAGCTGAAAATAGTTTCGATATTCGGTAGGAAACATTTCAACAACAACAAGACAGTTTCAACATTCATCACATCACAACGTTAAAACCAAGATTCAACTCCAATTTACCAGCATTTCAACTAGGGAATTTTAATTACTCTAAAAATCATTAAATCCAAGATTCAACTCCGATTTACCAACATTTCAACAAGGGAATTTTAATTAGGAAAATAACATTTTAACAAAATTTGAAAAATATTTCATTTAGGTAAAAAGAATATTACTTTATTACTTTATTTATTAAAAAATAAAAATTTAATCTATTTTAATTTTATTTATAGAAAATTTGTCAAAGTTAATTTTTTTTTGTCAAAAACTCATTTTACTTTTAATTACTCTAAAAATCATCGAGTTCCAAAAATGGAAATTCCAGAATGTTATTTTATAGAAGGGTTAATAAATTATAACATAGATTACGTCTAAAGTTGCCATTTTCAGTTATTATGTAACAGAAAGTAATGTTTGTGGACCTACCACTATTTTGTTTTTGACTTCATTGACAGCTGTAGGTATTTTATACATCTACTATGCTCCATTTTTGGAAACTAGTTTGACATCTGTGTTTTTTTATTTTCTCTTCCTTGCGAAGTTGTACCTAGCTATGTTTTCTTGCTCATAAAGAATTGCAGGAAACTGGAAATTATATAAATAACTTTTAAATTTCTCATCGCGTTATACGAATATTTCAACTTGGTTAAGTACTACCACACTTTAATTTAATTAAAGTGTAAAACAACGTGTTTAATTTTTTTCCAATGCCTAAACATAGTGTATATTAGTTGTTGACGTAAGACTAGTTATTGACTATCTTTTCTTGTTCACGGTTCAATCTGAGTTTTCCAACACAATTAAATATGTAGGACCAACAATCAAGGATGAATATAAACACAAACTTTAAACTCAGAAAAAAAAAATAGCAAGTTCATTAAAGAGGAATAGTAGTATTACATGGACGTTTAAATACATAAAATACGCATACTTAATTTGTTAAAATAATTTTGAAGTTTGGTTGATCTCAAACTGTTGTTTTAATTTTACATAGAATATTAAAATTTAATAAATAGGTATTTATTATTATTGTGTTAATCAGAATTTATTAAAGTTTATCTGAAATAGTTTGTTATCACATAAGGAAGTTAGTTCAATTTTATATAGAACTCTATTATAGAGTATATGAATGTTTGTTTGTGATTTAGCTATAATAATTACATTTTATGCAGGAATAATATATTGTATGACTGTAACTAATTATAATACGTTAAAATTTATGACTGTTAAAAGAGTGTGGTCAGTTAACTTTTTCTTATCTAAATATGTATTATTCCTTCTATTTTCTTTTTTACGTGAACGAAATAAATATAATAAATATTTGTATTATAATAAAATTTATTCTTGTCTTAGTTTTATCGTTCTTCTATCTCTTGTAGATATATTAATATTTTTACCGTGCAAAGGCTTGACGGGACCTTTTGAAAATAATTAAATGTATTTGCTATACAAATCCAAATTTATGAATATAATAAAATTTAATGTAAATATTTTATTATTTTATTGTAAAAATACATCTAAGTTATTTATATATTTTCTTAATATAATGTACTTTATTATAGAATTGTTTCAAAAATGATATGTGATCACTGAACCAATGAAAATAAAGAATTTAAATATAAATCAAATAATAAATAATAGTTTCACGTGTTTTGAAAATAATTAGTTAAATATTCTATTTTTATATATAAAAATAAAACAAGTTTTACGGACTTAAAATAGATTTAGTAGTGAATTGAAAAAATATAAATATAGATATTTGTATGTACGTTAAGAGTTTTTGTTTTTAATAATAGTTATATCTTTTATACATAAATAAATAATTACAATAATTAAATCTCTTTAATTGATATTCTTTTTTTTCCATTAAATGATATAGAAAAATGTAAGGAGTAAATGACCTAAGGGTGTGCTCTTATGGGGTGATGAACTGAGAGGGAGGAAAGGATTGATTTGGGTTGATTAGAAGGTGATATTTATGTTGCTTTTTTTTTATGAATTTGTGAGTGATAATAGAGTGGATTTAAGAGTGATTTTTGTGAAAGTTTGTGAAATATTTGACTGACGTGAGTAAAAGAAATTTAATTTAATAGATGAAAATATATAATGACCTATTTGTCCTTGGTGCTAAAAAAGTATAATTAAATGATATTTAGATAAATTGTAATTATTTTTTCATATATTATTATAATAAATTAAAATATTACAAATGTGATGTGTAATCAGAAATAACATGTATTCGGATACTAAACCATTTGTAATTGGATACAAAATAACATGTATCCGGATACTGAACCATGTAACCAGATACAAAATGGTAAGTGCAAAAATGAATTCAGATACAACTATTTTTTCATTGAAAAATGTTTTTTTTTTCATAAGGACATTGTGGTAATTTGCCACACTTATCTCTCAAATTTCTTCAAAAAGGAGAGATTCATTTATCTACTAATCCCGCTAACATTCGTTTTTCCATAGTTGCCTTTCTGCAAAAAAGAATATCTCTTTTTCCTCCTATTCATCGCTCTCCATTCTGCTTCTACAGTCTTTCATCGCATGAGAACAGGGCCTACGATACAAATGTTAGACAATTCTAGTAAAATATAAAGAGTAGATGATATAAAAGTATAAATGTAAAACAATACCCAAAAATATAAATAATAGGCTATCTAAAATTACAAAGTACAAATAATACAGACAAAGATATAGATAAAACTTATAGTTAAATGTGTTTTTGTCTCTCAACTTTCGCTGAATATTGAAATTAGTTTCTTTTCAAAACTCTAGCCTAATTTAGTTCTTAACTTTAGAATTGCATGAATTTAGTCATTTTAACAAATTTTGTTAAGTTGATTCAACGTTTCATATATGGTTCATGATAGTTTCTTAGCTAACATCGAAACAAAAATGTGTCAAACGGTATAAATAACTCAAATGCTATCATAAAATGTGTTTGAAACTCTTAAATAAACTTAAAAAAAATTGATTAAAATGAATAAAGTTTGAAGACTAAATTAGACAAAAATTCTGAGAATTGATTAATTTCAATTTTGACTGAAATTTGAGAAAAAAAATATTTAATTCTAAAACTTACAAAGAAATTGACTCCATAAAGACACAAATAATAAATAATTTAAAAAAATGTTGAGTCAACTTTATGAAAATACAAAGATTATATTATGAAAAAATAAATAAAAAAATAGACGATATAAAAATATAAAGAATAAACCATACAATAAAATGTAATTAGTGGGCTACGTGGAAATACATATGTTAAACGATTAAAAAAAAATGTAAATGTTAAGTAATATAAAATATAAATGACAGATCACATAAAAATTATAAAACATTGCAACTTTGTGTATGTTGTTAATACTAAAAGTTTTGAAGACAATGTTATTGTTTAATTTGCATATAGAAATACTCATTTAATCAATACATACATACACACATTAAGTAATCAGTCACATACATTATTTTGGAATTTCAAGTTAGAAGTACAAAAATTTTAAAAATGCCAAATCGTAACTAAAATTCAAAAAGCACATTTATTTATGTATTAATTTGTATGTAAAAGAAATTAAAAGACAAAAACCTACTATTAATATATTAGATTATGAGTTGAAGAATTGATTTAAGTTCGATCAGAGTCTCTAAGGCATACACAACAACATAAATTTTGTACCCTTAATTAATTTTGGAAACTAAAGGCACACTTTAATCCTTTGTAACTCTCTTGTCAAACTTTCTCCGATAATGTATATTAATGACTAGTTCATACACATCATCTTTTATATATATATATATATATATATATATATATATATATATATATATATATATATATATATATATATTTATTTATTTATTTGAACGAACTCGTATAATAGAATAACTGATATTAGATTTTATAAATAACAAGTAAATATATTTTATTTTAAATTAGGAAATAATATAATAATGACTTAAATATGTTTTTTTCTTTAATTTTTAGTAAATTTTAAAATTAGTTATTTTAAAACTTTGAATCAATTTAATCTTTTATTATATGTGAATTTAATCATTTTAATCAAATTTTGTTAAGTTTATTTAACATTTCAAGCACGTTTCATAATAGTACTTGACATAACATTAAAGTAAAAATATATAAAATAATATAAATTCAAATTTAATAATAAAAGATTAAAAACTAAACTAAAATGAAAAACTAAACTTATCTAAAATTTTAAAATAAAAACATATTTAATTATATAATAATAAATAAATGAATTCTTTAATTCACTTAATTAAAAAAATAAAAATCTTTTTACTAAACTTCATTGAGTAATTGCATGGTTGTTCTAGTAATTTCTCTTTTGGTGTAGTTGAAAGGAAAAGAGAGCAGAAAATGCGTGACAGCTGAACCAACGTTGGAAAGGGTTTTCTGGGCCAATGATAGATAGCCATGAGAAGAAAGAAGCTTGAAGAAAGTGAAACAGAGGAGAAGGTAGAAAAGAGAGAATGCGTGCAGAAGAAACCATGATCTCTCATCTGATGACGCTTTTACTATGAGGTGTGACACGAGTCTCCCTCTTCGGAATTGCAGTTCACGGACATTTATTTACCTAATCTATCTCTACCTAGTTTAGGACTAAGAAGAAGAGGAAAAGGAAGAAACACGGGTTTGCCTTTTTGACCTTTCCAAGGACACGTGACCTTCAACTATTATGGCCTGGGTCCAACCACTGCAATTATTTACGAATTACGAGGGAAGACAACAACTTCCATACCCCAACACGTGACACTTGTCCCATTACTTTTATACGTGTCATTATCCTACGCATACACCCTTCTCTCCCATCCCTCTCATTAATTCCACACTATACATTCACAGTCGCAATCATAATCACGCTCCCAACTCGCCCTAACGTCTTTTTTCCATTAAAATTATGTTTTTATTCTTTTTTTCGAAAAGTTTGATTTTAGTTTCTAAGTTATATATTTTATTATATGATATATTTATTGTTTAACACTTTCTTCAATTATGTATTTTGTAATTGCAACAATATGTCATTTCATAAATAATGAAACAATACTGTTTTACATTTAATACGATATCTCGTTATGTGTCAAACTTATTTATAAAGAATGAAAACATGATGAAGTAATAATTGAGCAATAAATTTATGATGTAACTTTGGAATATGTTATTTTTTTTTGCTAAACATGTTTCTTTATATATAAATCACTGTATAAAATCAATGAGCCCTTTTCGTTACACCTAATTCCTCCGGTATTCTCCAGAATTTCATTGACAAAATCGCGGGAATCACCCCTACTTTGCATGCATGGAAAAAATGGCCTCTGCGTATATATCTTTCACTCTTGTCCTTATATTGTTCATTAAATTTAGGGTTGTTAAGAAATAACTAAAGTTGACTTGGTTGGTACTCAATTACCTTTAAATTAACTAGAATATTCTATAGTTTAATTTTTAAAAATTAAATTCTTAATAAACTCATTTTTATAAAAGAATATTCTCATATCATTAATGTTAGCACTCATTTAAAAGAAAATAATGATATATATATATATATATATGAATTAATCATACAATTTTACATATTTATAAATAATGACTAATTTTATTAATAAAAGATATGTTTAAATATTATTTTAGATCAATTTCTGTGATAGTCAAAATTTTTATAGTTAATATTAGTAATTAATTTATAAACTAATTATAATTTTTTGAAATTATTTTAATTATTAATAATTTTTAATTTATTAATTACTATCTAAATTTGAATAATCATTTTTTATTATTAAAGTTTATCATTATTTACAGATTTTTTTAGTGTTAATATAACATTAAATACATCTATAAAAGTAAAATTATGACTAGTCAATATACTATCCTTTAAGCTATCTCTTTATAAGTAAAACTATATATCTAAACACACCTTTTTCACTTGAGCAAAATCTAACACGAGAGCACTACTATTTGCTCTTAAGATTTTCCAGTTTCAATGGTTACTGTATTGTTTAAGCACCTACCATTTGAGTGTTTATTACTCTTAAGTGACAACACTTGCAAGAAATATTCTATTAAATTTTAAACTCACATTCACATCTAAACGTACACCATGTACATCAGCATACATTTAAGAAACATATACATCTTAATCATATACTATTTCATAATTTTGTATTGGATCATAATCTTTTGACAAATTATTTTAAAAAATTTACTTTTTAACACACATCAAACATTTTTTCTTTTTTTAAATTATATCAAATTTTTATTTCATTCATTAAAATATTATTACACTATTACGGGTATTTTATCAAAAATTTGTAATAAAATATATTAATAAAACTTTTTCAAAACATAATTTTCCTTTTGTATTACAATCTTACAATACTATTATTTTGAAATTTTAAACATGAACAGGCAAAGTTTGACACGCGAAATCGTTCTTGGAGATTGGAGAATGAGTTCCCACCAGCTGGGTCTTGGAATATGTAATGTATTAAGTTCCTACTAATGATTTCAAGATGCGAACTGTTTTGTTAATGACAGCTCAACTAAACAAAATGTTTTACTTCCAAATGTTGTAATAACCTCAGTAAATTATTATTATTAATATACATTTTAATTTTCAGGATTTCAATAGTTAATTTGAGATACTAATCCTATTAGATATTAAGATGATATATAAATAGGGTTAAATATGTTTTTCTCTCGTAACTTTAAGTGAATTTTAGAATTAGTTTATTTTGAAATTTTGGACCAATTTAATCTTTTATCTTTTAGAATATGTGAATTTAATTTTTTTAAATAAATTTTGTTAAGTTTATTTGACATTTTAAGCGCGTTTCATAATAGTATTCGACTTAATATTAAAATAAAAATATGTCAAACATTATAAATAACTCAAATACAATATTGAAATGCGTACGAAACATCAAATAAACGTAACAAAATTTGATTAAAATGACTAAATCCACATATTTTAAAAGATAAATGATTAAATTGATTCAAAATTTTGAAATGGACTAATTTTAAAATTCACTTAAGGATAAAAATATATTTAACCCTAAATATAATGTACCTCGTTTTAGAAAGAATAAATATGAAATGAGAATAATATGATACGAGTATGTAGGATAAATTTAGAATCCTTTAAAAATTTACTAAGTTTATTCATAAAGAAATTATGTGCAACCGCCTTTTCACAGATCCACGTTTCAGCATTTTTTTGTAACACGACATTTGCCTTTAGTTTATAACTATATGAAAAATTTCCAATGTCGTTATGTTGATTAAACATAGGTGCATTGTCCACTTTTTTTTTTCTGATTTTTTCTATGTTAAATTAAGAAAAACTCATTGCTCGGGTCATTCTCTTACACGTTTGTAACATGAAAGAGACACGCGTTGCATTGTCATTTTTTTCTTCCCTTTGAATCTAAGAATCGATAAGGCACAAGTCGCAGCAGTGATGAAGAAAGAAGGATAAGAATAAGTTGCAGAATGTAGAACGAAGTGGAAAATGTCAATGACGGATGTTTTAAGGTTGGACTTAAGTCTCCCCAAAAAGTCACCATACCCATATAAAATAGACTTATATTTTGTGTGTTCGACTTAACATTTTAACATTTGCATTACAACAAAACCATCATTTGAGTGGTTTAGAGTATATTATTTTAAGAAATTTTATAAAATAACAAGTATACTATTGGTTTTGAAGATGAAAATTAAAATTTAAAATTAATAAAACCATCATTTGAGTGGTTTAGAGTAATTATTTTAAGGAATTTTATAAAATAACAAGTGTACTATTGGTTTTGAAGACCAAAATTAAAATTTAAAATTAATAGTAGTAAGTTGTTAAAAAAAAGGTAATATTTAAGATTAATTTAGGTTATAATTTGTAAATCAATTAATTTTTTATTAATAATAAAAATAATTTTAAATATTAATAATTTGTAGTTTATAAAATAGTATCTAATTTAGTTTATATTGTAATTATTTATTTTATTTGTTAAATTCAATTATAATTTGATGATTTTCTTGTACTGTATGTTAAATAGATCAAAAATTCTCGTGTAAAGATGCTCGTGTATAGATATTGAAAATCTGTTATTTAATTGTTTTCCAGTTATGACTGAAATGGTTATATGTATGTAATTTATGACAAGTTATAATAACTAATGACTGACTTATTTTTAATTGATTTAATGAAAAGTTTTTTTTTTTTTTTTTTTTTTTTTTTTTTTTTAATTTTTTTTTTTTTTTTTTTTTTTTATTTT
>Ga0099822_1008598_pt1 | contig 13029 bp, 9 predicted proteins | sample CowpeawhiteBW_FD_76839 | JGI IMG/M metagenome (GOLD analysis project Ga0099822, IMG submission 76839) | Root nodule microbial communities of legume samples collected from California USA - Cow pea white BW | ecosystem: Host-associated > Plants > Roots > Nodule | place: USA: California | collected... | reverse complement strand
TTTTTATTAAAAACGACTTTTTAACATATTACTTTATTAATTATTTTTTTATTAAGTACTCATGTTTTGTTAATTTTTTTTTCAAAATAGAACAATATTGTCTCTTACTAATTTTAAATCAAATTTTCTATTGGTATGAATGTTATACTAATTTTTTTTATTAAAAATGACTTAATAAAATTACTTGTACCACTAAATTTTAATATAAATATCAAATACTTAATTTTTTTAAAACTTTTATACTTAATTACTTTTAATTTTATTAAAAAATATTTTAATTATTAAAAATTATTAGGTACTAAATTGAAACAAAAAAACATAAATGGGAACTAAATCGAAATCATCACAATGACATTTGATAGTGATATTGACACGTGGCATTACAATGCCACGTGACACTGACAATGTCACGTGTCACACACAGGGACTTGACACGTGGCATTTTTAATTTTTTTTTAAATTTTTAAAAAAAATTAAAAGTTTTTATAAAAAAAATCAAAAAAACCACAAATTGACACGTGGCACGTTGACTAACGGCGTTAGTCAACTCTGTCTAAAAGGGACCTAATTGAAGCAATTTTCAAAAATTGAGATATAATTGACATTTTTTTAAAACTAGGTATCTATTTGACACACTAGCATCAAACTAGTTACTATACAATTAATTAAAATTTAAAAGAAAAAGAAGAATGGGAGGAAAATTACAGAGCGTGTGTGTTGCGGTAGGTTGTTTGCGTTACTTTTGTCGGTGAATATTATTTTTGTTTAGAGTGTGGTGAATTTTGAAATAAAAAAAATAACAATAAAAAGGAAGGTGGTATAAAACAGAAGGTAACAGGGTTTGGACGTGGATGGTTCAAGCAGGCGACAACCTCGGCTCAGTGTCTCTGAACTGCAAAACCCCAATACCCTTTCTCGCACAATTTCATTTTTTTATTTGCTTATGCTTTTTATGAAGATTCACCTTCTGCCCCTTTGATTTCCATAAGAGAATTTCACACACACACAAAGAGAGAGAAAAACTGCTCCTTCCTTTTTGCAGAGGTAGCCATGGAACAAGGAGAAGGAGGAAGCACCAGGAGGAGAGGGAAAGAGGGTGAAGCCACGCGCTACAAAGGAATCAGGATGAGGAAGTGGGGCAAGTGGGTCGCTGAGATTCGGGAACCCAACAAGCGTTCACGGATTTGGCTCGGCTCCTATTCCACGCCCGTCGCGGCGGCGCGTGCTTACGACACCGCTGTTTTCTATCTTCGGGGGCCCTCCGCCCGCCTCAACTTCCCCGACCTTCTCGCCGTTGAGGGTCCTGTAGCCGCTGCCTCCGACATGTCTGCTGCCTCCATCAGGAAGAAGGCCACCGAGGTCGGCGCCAGAGTCGACGCGCTCCACCGCCAGCAACCGCATGCTCCCGTCGCAGGAGAATTCGCCGACCGGGTCGACCTCAATAAGACACCCGAACCCGAAAATTCGGATTGTGACTGGGATGGGGATTAGAAGCTTCTACGCCCTTCTTAGCACCGAGTGTTGGGGTGGTTGCTAATGTGCGCCGCTCCGAGAGGAGGTTACAGTGGAGCAAGGTGATGATGATCGTGACATGAGGCTCCTTTCTGTTGTGTAACTTGTTGTTTTACTTTTTCATCTGGATTTCACAAAGGAATTTTGGTGCTGTCAAATTTTTAAATGTAAATTACTTCATCATCCACCTCCTCTTACCTTGTTGCTTTTCATTGCTTAATTTTAAGTTTAGAAGTTTCAGAAGTACAATTTGGGTGGCAATTCAAAACTTAAAAAAAAAAAGAAAATTGCAACTTTATATTTTTTTTTTTAAAATAATGATGTTTTTATTTGGAAAAGAAAAGGTTAGATAGAGAGACAATGGCCTAAGATGCTAAGGAGTAGGGTGGAAAAAGAGAGTGAGGCATGTTAACCACTCTAGTAATCATAAGATTATTATAATATACTGTAGTGAAAAGCAATAAAATTGGAAGTTTGGTGTTTTTCTGGTTTATGAGTTGTATTTGTAAAGAGAAGGGACCATTGGAGGAAGAAGATGCTGTGGTCACTACTCTGTTTCGATGATAACGATGGGTGATGGATGGGGTCGGTTAATCGGTTCTGTCGTCTCAGATTTTTGTCTATTTCGAGTCAAATCTCGGATGACAATTGCATCAACAAATAGAATAAAAAACAAAAATGCAAGAAACAGATACACCAAAATCATACTTAGCTCCTTGAGCTTCCAAAAGAAGATTACTGTTTTCTAAGTTAATCACCAAATCTCTTCCAAAGTTTTTTTTAATAGGAAATAAGGAGAAGTAATTTAATAAGAGTTTGGTTCCGAAATACTAGATTTGTAAAATATTTTGGTGTTGATTTGATACGTTGAATGTGAGGTATTCTGGTTTGCATGTGAGCTGTGCTGCATATTTGGTTTGATAGGATCAATAAATCTGTTAAGACGCAGACATGAATTAGTTGATGATTGGAAGATTGGAACATCGATACATGAATACATGTTTGGTTTGGTTTTGCGTCTCGAAACAAATCCACATTTGGCGAGATGTTACAAATAAAAAGATTCTGCATGAGATGAAAATGTACAATAAGAAAAGTTAAGCATGCGAGTCCAAACCCACTAGTACAAAAGCTAAAACACCAACTTAACTTATATGGTATATTTGTCAGTGAGTGTATAAACCAATATGGAGAATTAAATAAAACAAGACAGTATGAAAAGAACAGGACCATGCTTATTTGTGTACCAAATAATGTGGAAACTCAAAAACCAAACCTACAATGTGTGAATCTTTGGTACTTTAAAAACAATTCTATCACAACCAAAGATAAAAACAATCTTTCAAAAGTACCCTTATAACATATCTGAATCCTTCTTTAATCTTTTTAACAGTTAATCCTTTCTTTAATCAAACAAATCCTGTGTCTAATCTCATTGTACAATTTTTGTGAGCGAAAAGCATGGCGGCTAAGCAGGTTGACGATGTATCCTTTATTTATATCTCTCAACTTTGACAAAAAAAAAAAAAAAGCTTTGCTGTGAATTGAACTTGCACTTCTATACATGGCTGACAAAGTAATTTCCAGATTGGTGATTAATTTTTTTTTATAATTTTAATATTGTGCATTGGTGCTTTAGAAACAGGTAAAATTATATAAGTAAATATTTAAATTTTAAAATTTTGCATTTATTCGGTGGTAGTAACAAATCAATTAATAAATTACTCAGTCTTGAGAAAAAATTTAATAAAATTTTATATAATTCCAAACTTTTCCATAAGTGTATTGATGATGACTTTTTTTAGAAATAAGTTTAGTTGACCATAATATACGTTTTCCATAATAAAAAACCCTGAAAACTTTGTAATTGTGAAAATTTCCAAATTTTTGTTACTTTTTTTTTTTAAATACCTATCTAAACTTGAAAATAAAATATAGTTTTGCATAGTTTTGTGGTTTGTTACTATGATATTATTAGATATCTTTCAAAAAATTGTAAGACAAATTTTATAAAAAGTTATTAAATCTTTATAACAAAAAATAACAAATTTGTTTTCTACTCATAATTAAATTTTCTCATATGCATAAATAGATAATATAATTTTATATCTAAAAATTATTATAGAAATTTGTTGTTTCTGCTTTATATCTGTATAAATATATGTGGTAATTAAAATACAATATAATTAATTAAAACATATATGTTGTCTTCTTTTTAATTTACTCTAAAATATAAGTAGACCGATTATTAATGTTCAATGTGAAATCGGGACTTGTTTTTTTAATCTACTTTTGACTTTTACATATATTTTTGGATTACTTTTTTAATCGAGAATATCCCTTGTCACAATTACAATTCCTATAAAATGATGTGAAAGCACTACTTTTAGTCTAATTTAGCTTCCATATATCAACAATGCTATTTGTCACGTTTAATTCATGAAAAAAGAAGAAGAGTGAATACAATGAAGTCCATCTGTTTTCATGATTGCCGCTATTACTTTTATAAATTTTAAAAAGAAAATTTGGAATCATTCTTCAATGTTAAAATAAAAAATAGAGTTACTTAATATAACATTTTCAATTTCCAACAGCATTCAGATTCACACATCATATTATTAAACAAACATTATTAGTGAAAAAATGACCTTCACACTGTCAGTAGTATCTGTCGCGGTTTGCAAATGTTCAAACATTCCACACAAAGAATCATTATTTCTAACATTCCACAGAAAGAATGTTATTTCTCTAGGACCAGAATTAATTTCAAACATTCCACAGAAAGAATCATTATCTCTAACGTCTCACAGAAAGAATGGATAAATCTCTAGGACCAGAATTATCATCTACAGATATAGTAAAATTTAAGATCTCCCGCATTCTTGTCCAGTTATGATTTATAACATCTGTTTCTTTATCAAAACTGATAAGTTTGACAATGACAGTTGGTCCTTTATTTTTACATGTTAACATATAGGTAAATATTAACCAGTTGAGGTTGCATGAAATCCCCTATATTTTTAATACGCAGAAAAATGTCTTAGTGCTTTGAGAACACTAGTTAATAAGATTCCAAGGCATATCTGTGTTACAATAAAACAATTATTTATGGATGTCGAACTTCCATGAAGAGGTTGGAACCCTCCCTAGTCACTTCTTATAATGTGAAGACATTAAAATAATAATAAAAAAAGTTTTTCTTCAAATTTGTACAATTATGTGAGCAATAAACGGAAATTAGTCCATGCAAAGTACAAGAGTAAGCCAATTTAAGATAAAACTACCAATGACAATCATTTTAGTCTTTATTTTTTTTACTCAAATGAATTTTTTTGTAATATCAGAACTAAATCAATATGTGCTCATAATTTTAGACAATAACTCTATACTACTACTCAATGTGGTCTCAATTATTTAAATACTATTGAGTTTTTTACTGGTTGCATATGTAGGCACTGCTCATGCAAGAATTAACTATCTACTGTGGACCTCCGTTCATTCTCATTCTTTCATTTTTGGCTTGAACGTTTTATTTGAATTGTCCTTACTACACTTCCTATTGTGGTGATCCCAACCTTCAACTCAAATAAATCAGGTACCAGTACTTGTAGTCGTCCAAAATTTGTTTGCAGCAATGACCTATAATATTTAAAAGCATCATATTTTTAAGTAGTAAAAAGCAAAGATGAAAGGGAAGGGCTCAATGATATGATCAATTCAAGGAATGACAAAAAAAAAAAAGAAAAATAAATTGAAGAATCTAACTGCACCTTTTCAGATTGGAGGTCTCCTGAACAACCATACGTGTGCTGCTCATTAATTCCGCCAATAATCAATTCCCCGTTGGTCTTGTTCAGAAGGTTCTGAACCTCGTTCAAAGTCTGCAAGACTTGGAGTTAATGATTTCCATATCCAGTTTAGTGCAGCTGTGATCATCAATGAAAGATGGGGACTTTATTAATTTACAGTGTTTCACAAGGGAAATTATTAGACATGTTCCATACTCAGTAATTACTTCAACAAGCTAACATCAGTTTTATTTAGAATTCCAAACTCATCTCAGAGGTAGGCTAACAGTAAAGGAAAAAAACAAATGGGTGTGGGAAAAAAAGTAGAACAATAAATGTATCTTCAAAACTTAATAAACAGATAAGTCACACATACATGCACAAACAGAGGTGTCCACTCTTTCTCCTTACACAAACTTTTCTTTCACTTGTATAAGGAATTTTAGCTAAATATTTTTCAGGGGTCTCACCCTGATTATGTGAACAACATGGAATGTAGCCAGTTGCATAAACTTTGTCAGATAATTCATTTACTTTTGGAGTGAATGGGATAGAATTGGCAATTTCCATGTTTTGTATTTGAAATTGCTTCGAATGTTATACATTAACTTCTAGGTCTTGGTAAGAAAGTATCTGTTCTAAAAATTTAACTTCAGTAATTGAAGTCCTAAAATGTCCCAACAAATACTCTTGTTTACCAGCATGGACTAACATCAAAGTCCATAAATATGATATGAACTAAAGCAGGAATGGTATGAGTAAAATCAGTGAGTTTATTTCTCAGCTGATGTATTTTTTCCATATCTGAAAAGTTGAAAAGAGTGTAGAATAAGTAATACCTACAACCTGATTCACAACCCCCTAGCCTAGGTACACCCAAAAAGCAGCTTCCTAAAAGTTTTACAACATAATAATGAACTATTTTAACACTTCCCTCCAGCTTAAGCATATAATTGTATATACCAAGTTTGAAACCAATAAATTGAATTCTAGACTCCCTCAAAGGCTTGATTACAATGTCTGCAAGCCATTAGAGCTAATAAATCCAGTACTAATTTCCTTCGATGTAGTTTCTTCTTGATAAAATGACAATTGATCTTTATATATTTGATTCTTTCATTAAAGAGTGAATTGGAGGAAATATGAAGGGTTACCTAATTATCACATAACAAATTCATCTGCTTAACTTCACAAAATTTGAACTCTTGAAGTTACTTAATCCACTCAAGTTCACAAGTGATCAAACTCAGATCTATATTTAGCTTCTACACTAGATTGGAGAACAATTTATTTCTTATTCCAAGGGATGAAATTCCCTTGAATAAATAAACAATATCCTTAGGAGGATCTCTGTCGATGGGTCAACCAACTCCATCTGCATCACAATATCCAAAAATTTGAATATATTCCTTGCCCTCATATAACAACCCTTGTCCTAAAGCCTTTTGGACATACCTGAAAGTACGAGCCACAACATTACAGTGGTCAATGTGAGGATTATGCATGAATTGACTAACAATTCCAACTATATAAAAAATATCAAGTGTTATAGTAGTGAGATAAATGAATTTTCGCACTAGCCTCCTATATCTCTATGGATGTGAAAAGATTTTACCTTGGTCAACCATTAGCCTTTGATTTGGGTTCATCGGACTATCAATGGGCTCAAAATTTACCAGCCATGTCTCCTCCATGATATCAAGAACATATTTTCTTTGTGAAACTACAATATATTTCTTTGATCAAGTCATTCCAATGCCAAGAAAGAATTTTAGCTAGCCAAAGTCTTAAGTCTAAAATGATGAAATAAATACTCTTTGAGTTGAGAAATTCAAGTGTTATTATTTTTTATAATAACTATATCATCAACATAGATCATTAGATAAACACACTTCACAAAGAAAATATAATAGAAAACTGAATGATTTGTCTCGCTTCATCTGAATCCAAAAAAAATGTTTAGTATGACAAAAATTACCAAACGAAACTCATAGTAATTGCTTTAGTTCAAGGAGATTAACACAATTTACAAACTAAATTATACTCTCCCTAAGTAACAGACCTAGTTCCTCCTTAACATCATAAAGGATAACATTTAAAATGTCAAGTTGGTAAATGGGCAATGGCAAATAGCAGCATAGCGAGGAAGAGTGGAATTATACTGATCTTGACCATAGTCAATACCATAAATGAGTATATCCTTTGGCTACCAACTGAGCTTTAAGGTGACCAATTTCACCATTAGACCCATCTATAACCAACATTTTTCTTCCCCAGGAAGAGGAACAAACTCTCGTGTGTTATTGTTAGCAAGAACTTGCATTTCATCAATTATGGTTTGACCCCATCCAAAAGATGATCAAGTGCTTCATGCCTAGTTTTGAGAACATGAAGCAGTTAGGACTATGGTCCTCTTTCTTCCAGTAATTACAATGTCCTCTTTTTCGATGAAACAAACGATGACAAACGATGATCAAGTGCTTCATGCCTAGTTTTCGAAAAAGAGAACATTGTAATTATTGGAAAATAAGCAGTTAGGACTACATCTCTCAAGTGATAAACCTTTGTCAGCGTGCAGTTTATATTCTTCCTCTCTGCAAGATCATTTTGTTGTAGTGTCTACAAACATGTGGATTGATGGAGAATAACCTATGAGGATATAAAAGAAACAAGTTCATCAGAGAAATATCCTTTAACATTATCACTTTGGAAGATTTTAATTATTTTCTTAAATTGGTTTTTAATCTCATTAAAAAAGTAAAGGAATATAGACAAAAGTTTAGGTCAACCTTTCATTAAATAAGCTTAGGTACATAAGAGAATTCATTAATAAAGATTACCAAATATCTAAAAAGCCAGAAGATGTAACATGGTTTTGTGTTGGAATGAATGGTAGAGAAAATCAAGGTTAATAATTTTCGGTTTATTTAAGAAACGATGATTTAACATGTTTTGCTAATTAATACGATTTATATTCTAACACTCTTAGTTACTTAAGACTAGGGGTCATTATCTTCAACTTCGTCAAACTTAAGTGAGCCAAATGGTTATGCAAAATGTTAGGAGCTAAGGTTGCAAAACATGACACAAGAAGACTTGTTTTCAGGTAATAAAGACCTTGTGATTCATGTCTCGCCAATCAAATGACCTGTATCATGTTTCTATATGACAAAGGAATTAACATCAAAGATCATAGAACAATTTAAAAGCGAGTCAATTAGCTTAGAGAGATTAAGTTATAAAAACAATGTGATACGTACAAAATAAATTAAAGATTTAAAGAAAGAGATAAAGGAATTTAATCAATTCCTTGAGATGCAACTTTGGATCCATTAACTACAATAACAAGATGAAGAATTTTTGAAAAAAAAAAAAAAAGAGAAGGAAGAATATTAATAGAAATGTCCAAGGAACTTGTCCTTTCACATAGAAATGCATTCTGTTGAACAATTGATGCCAAAGAAATTTGAGCTCGTCTGTTGAATTTTTTATATTTAATCCTCAAATATTGAAATCTTCTTTTTCGATTTAGACACATGAATTGACTTGTCTAGAAAACTATGGAAGGAGTAACAACTTTCTTGGGTATGACCCATTACCTAGCAATATGAGAATGTCCACTTCGACTGATCTACTCGATTTCTATGAAGGGAGAAGTTTCAATATCTTCCGTTGAACTCCATCTTTCACCACAGTAGGCACTGAAGGGAGTCAGTGACTAAGTTGTCCACTTAAAATCATCTAATCACCAACCAAAATTTGACCACATGCATGACCAAAATTTGAATGTAGATTTCACAGAATCAAAACCATATATAACGTATAAAGTTTTTTTTGGTGATATCCACCAATGAGTCAATCATAAATCTCTTCAGTTCTTCAAAAGCACTTAAAGCTACATATGTGAGATCATTTCATGGCTGGTCTCTTTGAATGAGGCTAGTCAGTCACATCAAAAAGAGACGTTGAATGTTATAAAAAAAAATGTTTTAGGTCTTCTTCCAAAAAGATCAACATGCCTTGAAGAATATGAGTATCTAACATATCTTATTCAAGTAACTATCATAAAACAACACATAGTTGGAACTCAAACTTTTGGCCCTAACTTATATTTTCAGTGGGCATTAACGCTAACTTTTTTCTCCAAATGGTCAAAACATCATTGACCAAGGAATTACAGTTTTCTTGAAGCCGACCAAGACAAGTATTTTTTTTCTTTGCAGTTATAATTTGAGAAAGGAAGATTTGTTGAATGAGGACTTTAATATATCACTGATTGTATAACAAATCATTAGACAGTGTACTGCATAGCCATTAACCCCAAAAACTTATTCCTTCAAGATTCGTTTAACAGATTAAAATGAAAAAGCATATTTCTGGAATTAGAGACAAAAATAACGAATAACAAAAGGACACTGTATCAGCAATGTGGAAGTGGAAAATAAGAATGATTAAAAATGAATCACTAAGTTTCAGTCAGTCTCTATTCAACAAGAGTTTCCAGCGCGGTTTTAAATTTGATAGCACGTTAAAATTTTAAATTAATAATAATAAATAATAATAATAATAATAATAATAAAGATGACACAAGACAATCAGAGAATGAGTAGCACCTGCATCCACATGTGTAGCTGGATTCACGACATGCAAAATCCTCTTTCCCGGTCATAGTCACCATTGGTATAAACTCCATTTGTTGACTGCATATGAGGCGCAAAATGCAGTCAACGTATTGAGTAATTTCTTTTATTTATTTCATAATAAAACGAATCCATTTGAATAGTTAAGCAGTAGAAGAAAAGCAAACGGAAAATGCAGCGGCGGTGTCTTTCGTACAACGTTGATTCTATGGGTTAGGAAAACAATCGATCACTCACTCGAGTTTATTACTAATAGTTAAAATTTTATAACGACATACCAGAAAAGAATTAGCAAGAGAGTTACCCGTGGGAGCCAAGGATCTCAAGTGGAGTGGAGGAAGTACAGAAAATTAGCATGAGAGAAGGTATGCGGTGGCCGTAACAGTGGCGGAGAGCGGTGGTGACAACACCGAACAGGGATGGAATAGGCACTTCAACTAGAAAAACTGAGTCCATTTTCAGTTGACTCAGTGTGACGCGGTGTGACTGGAGTAGAGAGAGAAATTCTCATCGAATATTTAGATTGTGACAAAAAGGCCGATGGGTATTTGGGCCGTATAGCCCATATGGGTCATAGAAACCTGTCCAACATATTTCAGTATTTGCTTGCACATTACCCACGCGTGCCGATATAAAACTATGCATGTGCCAAAAATAAATAGAAAAAGGTTATTTATTCTTCTTTTATTCATAGTCACAGAAAGGTTATGCATGAGACTACGTGAACAATAAAGTATTTTATTCCTTTGCCACTCACAACGTTGAACATATTTTCTTCATTTTAAAGTATCTAAGTGAACTATTTTAGGACGCCATTTTGATGATTCGTCCACTTTATAGTCCTTTTTGGTACTCAGGAAAATGAAAAATTTGACAAATTATACATTACCAAGATGCTCTGGGAGTTGAATCATGGCCATTGGTAAATCTGTTGCATAATACAAGAACGATAGAATTTATTTATTTTTTGACACCCCACTTTTTCTTTCATTCTTCTGACCTTTTCAACTTGCAAATTGTTAATTAAAGTTTAATGATTAAGTGGTTTCAATATAATAATCCATTCAGTTGCTGTCTTCCAACATACTTAATATTCAAACTGAATCTAGGAAAAATTAATATCTGTTTTCACACTGACAATAATAAATATACTTAACAATATTTTGTAAGCATTACCAGAAGAATGTTTTTTGTATAATAAACATTGATTCTCTTCTAATAAATTCTTTAATACTTTCACTTCAAAAGAAAAAAAATAGACAAGACAACTAACATTGAATTAATTATCTCAATTTGTTTTAAATTTAATCCAATGTTTATTTCCCTTCATTCTATTTTAAAATTAGTAATTAAGATTCAAGTCAGAAGTCTAAAGTAATTTCACGTTTTTACATTTCTTCCAATGAAATGTTTAGACAAAATAAATTGATTTAATATATATATATATATATAATAACCAAATTTGAAATGCAATATTTTTTTACAAGTGACAAAGGAGATAATTCCTAACTGAAAGTGTGACCACATCGTTACAATGATGATTTCGTAAAAATATTTTTATAGATTAAATTATTGTGTAAAACTTAATCTCGATATTCATTTCATCCTCATTATTTTATAGAATTTAAAGCAAGTCTAATTTTTTTTATTAATAATAGTTAATTATGCTTTTGTTAGTATAATTTATTTCAAAATATTACTTTATTTAATAATTAATTATTTTTTAAAATAATTGATGATGTGCTGAATGATAATTTTTTTTAAATTATTATTTTCATTAATAATCAATTATCTTTATGAATAATTAATTATTCGTTCACATGTTAATAATCAATCAATTATCATTTTCAAATATTAATAGCTTGCATAAATAATTGATTAAGTAGTAAGCATAATCCATCACACTGTTCCAGTTAAATTTCTCGAAATATCGACAAACAAAATAATCAAATATCATTTAGTATAATTGTTTAAGTCATTTATGAATGTTTTCTATAAATAATCTTTTAAGATATCTTGAAAATAATGAATTATTCTTTTGAGTTGTTAGTTTTATACATTCTAGAATATCTCAAAGAAGCATTTACCTCTTTTAAAAATACTCTTTGTTCAAATATCATTTTGAAGGTTGTGTGGTGATTTTCTTATCTAATAACTCACCGTTTTACTTTTTTGTGATTCATCAACAAGGTGATATCTTTATACTTTATTATAAACTCTTGTTATATATCTAATTGCTGCATTCGTTGCACTATTTATTTGTAATTTTTAGTATATTTTTTTCTTAAGGATTGTGCTAGAGAATTGTAAGTGCGTTGTCTTATAACGTGATTACATGCTTTACATATGAATTGTAATTGAAATATGAACATTTGAAGAGAGTAGAAAAAATCACTTTTAAAAAACAGGAAAAGTGATCAAGAAGAAAGAACCGTGAGAAGCATTTGTTTATTTTCTCTGTAACCTAATTTTGTTCATGACACAATATGAAAAGACTCTAAGACCATGTGTCAGAGTTTATAATCCTGTTGCTTCATCTGCTAAATAAAATGTGAAGCACAAAGGAAGATTTATGTATATGCGTGAACAGTGGGTATATTATCAAAATAAAAAGTCTTATCTTATCTTAATTCCACATTCTTAAAAGGATTTATATATTCAGACATTTCATAAAACTTCAAAGTGGCAGTAAAAAGGAGATGAGTCTCATATGAATGAAATTGTGGACATCATATGGATGTCTTGGAGTCTAAATTGCTAGCATACATAGGTCTATGGGCCTATATTTTAGGCCCATTTACTACTACTTTAGAGTTATGAAAAACTGATAACTCCAAAATTATCACCTGAGTCATGTGTTTCTATCTCATTTAAAGTTTTTAACGGTCTATTGGAGTCTTTGATACTTTGAACAAGAAACTTAAGATTCTGGACTAAGAGTTTAGAAAAGAGGAACTACTGTAAGATTACTTCTCAATCATGGATCGTCTAGAGCTCTTGATACCATATAATATATATATATATATATATATATATATATATATATATATATATATATATATATATATATAAATAAAAAAAAAAAAATA
>Ga0099822_1008596_pt1 | contig 13032 bp, 9 predicted proteins | sample CowpeawhiteBW_FD_76839 | JGI IMG/M metagenome (GOLD analysis project Ga0099822, IMG submission 76839) | Root nodule microbial communities of legume samples collected from California USA - Cow pea white BW | ecosystem: Host-associated > Plants > Roots > Nodule | place: USA: California | collected... | reverse complement strand
TCACCCCTCCTTTCCTCGGTTTGACTCCGACTTCCTCTGAAACAGTATCCTAACTCGGCAATCTACCGAGACAACACCCACTCTTTCTCTCATCCCTAAACCGACTTCCTCTAGTCCAGTACAGATTCATATAAGCTTTAATCGACTATTAAATCTTAATCAATATCCATAATCAATTTGATTTTGAAAATAACTTTTTATTTTTTTCAAACTTATAAGAAGAACTTGCACACAAAAATTAAGGTTCATTTGATCACTTTTGTTTTGTTTTTCTTTCTTTTATACTTTTAAGATTAATGAAAATTAACACTTTGATATTTAATATTCCTTTCATTTAAACTATTTATCAAGATTTAACACCTTATTTATAGTAGTAATATACTAAAATTTACAAGGTTAAATGATCCATATTTACGCTTTTAACTTTTAACTCTTGCTCTCAGACATTATGAGCGAAAAAATAGTATTATGTACAAATAAAAATATTACTTTAATACAGATGTTTTAAATATGATTTTTCTTAAAATTATAAAACTTACGCTAAAATCATAGTTTTATTCCTAAACAATAAATAATTCTCATTACAAGTCTTTTTACTCTTTTACATAAAATATTTTCAAACTAATTCATATTTTTTTTAAATTAATTAATTTAATTAGTGACGTTGAATTTATTAACATTTATATTATTCTTTCAAAGTTATCTCTAATATTTTGAAAATTAATCATCGCTTGGTTTATTTAATTGTTTCTGATTTACTTAAATAACGTTCGATTAATTAATTAAAAGTATTTTAAGAAGAAATCATTAAGGTAAAATACCATTAGAAAATGGTCTTATAAAATTTTTTGAAAAGGGTTTTATATACAGTGATGAAAGGGGATAAAAGGACCTACTCCAGTGACAGTGGAAAAAAAAATTACTCTACTACTCCTGGTGACATTTACATGATAATATTTACTTACATCACAAAATTAATGATACGAAAAATGAAAATGATAAATGCCCTGAATGAAAAAAACTGATTAGCATGCGGCTAACCTTGCATTGGTCGTTTCCCTCTGGGGTCTACTTCTGCAGTAGCACTGGAGCTTGGTGTTGTTGATGATGTTGCAGAAGTGGTATTATTATTAGTGCCATAGGTGCTTGAATCACCGGTGTGCGAATGAGAGTCATCATCAAGCCCAGAAGAAAACGTTGCAGAGGGTCTGTGAGGCACTCTTCTGAATCTGGAACCAGCCATTCCTGGTCTTGTCGGTTCTTCCATGTGGTTCGATTTCTTTGACAGCATCACCACCACACGTCCCATGGTTGGACGCTGGTTTGGATCACCTTGGGTGCACAACAGACCCAGTTTAATGCACATTTCTACTTGTTCTGTTATCACTGAAGACCCCAATGCAGGGTCCACCATTTCCAAGGCCCTCCCCTTCTTGTATAGCCAGTATGCCTATAAGATCAAAGGACCATCAACAGAGTAATGAAGCCAACTACATTAAATGTACACAACTTTGGACTCGTTTATGCTAAAGATGATTTTAAAGTTTTCTGTTTATAATGAATGTCAACAGAACACAAATGTTTGGAGACCGAATCATCTGCATTTATTTATTTATTTATTTATTTATTATTAGAAGTACTTTATCTTACAGCTGTAAAAAATGCTTTATAAGGGTTGGGTTGAGATCTTTAATATTGTTATTTTATTTCAATATTTTTGTGTATGTTTATTTTTATTTATTAAATACAATATTTTATTATTAAAAGGGTTGCAAAGTGGAAGTATTAGAAAATATGAATACCAAAGTAAAAATTTTCGACCTTAACAAGAAATGACCAACATGTAGTAATCCACGTGAAAATTAGACTAGTTTGACATGACTCATCATATTTTAATTTGTTGGATCAAGTCAAACTTTTGACAGTTCTGATTATAAAAAAAAAAAAAAAAACTATTGACAAATATGCATTTTCGTATTCCACTAAAAAGTTGCATTAATGTTTAATATATACTTAGAGATAAAACAAGAATGATAAATTTATAAATGATATGATGTGATAAAAAAAGGTCAATAGAAAGAAGAATACGCGTGTCATAAATGTAGATAAAATCAAAGAATATGTATATTATTGCTCGTATGGTATTTTAAGCGTACAATCTTCATTGTTTCTATATTATTTTTAACTTGTAAATTATAGCCAAATTGTAAATACAAATAATTTTAAGATCTTAAGAATCTTACAACAAAAATGTTTGTTAAGAAGTTCAAAAATATTTTATGGTCTTGCTTACCGGTGGCTGAAAGCACTGTTTAAGGGAATTAATATGTATTAGATTTTATAAAAAATACAGAAGTGTGATATTAAATTAAATCTGACCTAATTATTATTAATATAATTTTATTTTATTTAAAAGACAGAAATATCTATAATTATTATACATGTATGTTTCATATTTTATTTAACATTTATTAATAAAAGTTAAAAAATAATTAAATAATAAAATAATTATATTTTAGTGTTGTTAAAAATTAAATATAAAGAAATTTAAATTAACAATACAACCATTAAAAAATAGTGTTAAATATCTACAAAATTTATAAAAAAGAAACAAAAATAAAGTATTTTAGTAGAAAATTTAAAAATTCCAAAATCATTACATCATCAGTAAATTATTGTCTAAAGCTTTAAAAGACTGTTTTTGTCCTTATAAAATTTGTTATATAAATTTATACTATCTTAATTAATATAATTATTTCAACAACCGATGCAAATGAATTATTCTTAACGATTGTCTAGACGCATTTTTCATATTTTATTGTTAAAAATCATTATAGATTTATTATAGATATGATTTTTTATGATAGTTAATGTAAAACGAAGAAACTAAGAGGCAGGAGATAATAATTTAGAAAAAGAAAAAGTTTTTACCCAGTCGAGGAGATTCTGCGCACTCGAGTTGGCATCAAAGGAGGAATTTCTCCGGCCAGTGACCAATTCCAACACCAAAACTCCATAGCTAAATACGTCAGCCTTCACAGATAAATGGCCATACATTAAATATTCTGGAGCCAAATACCCGCTGCATATAAAATCATATTTCCTAAGTTATTTCTTCTTCATCATCATTATTATTGTACCATTAAAGAGACATACACTAAATGATTTTTCAAGTTTCCTTCATTGATTGAGTTTTGAATAGTATGATACTGAGTTTAGAGTTTTGACTTTTGGGAATGCGGTTGGTAGAAAAGTTGGTTAAGGATGAAAAGTGATGCAAACTTACTTGGTTCCAGCCACACGGGTGTTGACGTGGGTTTGGTCTTCGGGGAAGAGTCTGGCGAGACCAAAATCTGCTATCTTAGGCCCCCATTTTTCATCCAGTAAGATGTTACTGGCCTTTATGTCGCGATGGATTATGCAGTTGTGAGAGTCTTCGTGAAGATAAAGCAGACCCCTTCCCACCCCATTGATGATGTCAAATCTACATTTCCAGTTTAGCTCTTCTTTCTTCCCCGTTTCTGCATCAATTAATGTAAAGAAATAAAAAATCAGTTTCTTTTATTTCAAATCTTTAATTAGGGGAAAATATAGAAAAACACTTGATGATTAGTCTAATTTTTTATTGGGTAAAATATTTTTTGCCCTGGTAAAAGAAAAATGACTTCCGTCATGGGGAAGTTTCTTTGACTCTTCTTCGAAGGTGGAGGTGTGCTGCAATCTGGAAGCTTTCCAGTTGCAAGTTGTGTGCCTATATAATTTATTAGAAAGTTACGTGTTTGTCAAATAAATTAATAATTTTATGCTTGTGAAGGTCAAGATGATTTAGTGCTGTCTCTTTCCAGTGTCCACAGGCTCATGACAATAAATACTTTATATGAGAAGGGATGAAAATGAAGGATGTTTTGGGACCCATAGGTTTGGTTGCAATAATGATTAAAAAAACTGAATCTAGCCAATGGAAGCCACACACAAAAAAAAAATGTCTAGAAACAGAACAAGTTTATTGAGAAACCATGAAATGTCAACTGAAGGGAAAACCTATCATGTTAATGAAAGTTTATTACTGGCCATTCCTCGGTTTTTCTTTCGCTTCCCAAAACCAGCAGAAAACTGCTGAAGGTAAATTTTTCTTACCAAAATTTCTTCTGTAAAAGAAAATAATGCATGTAAATGAAGAGGGTGGTTTGGAAAGAAAGACTCACTGAAGAGAAACTTGTCAAGGCTCTTGTGAGGGACATACTCATAAACAAGAAGCTTCTCGGAGGCATGGGCGCAGTAACCGATCAGATTCACCACATTTCGGTGCTGCACACGACCCAACAACTTGGCCTCGTTGATGAACTGGGTCTTCCCTTGATTCGATCTACGCGATAACCTCTTCACTGCAATCTCTCTCCCGTCACTCAATTTCCCCTTCAAAATTACACAAACATTAGAATAAGTCTAACATTTTTTGTATACCAATTAAAATCAAAAACTAGTTTTTATTATTCCGTGTTGAATTGAACTTTCTCCAAAATTATTCTAATTCCAATCTCTACACCTTTCTGGAACAGAAAATTAAAAAATCATTTTGCAGAAGCATTTAGCCTTAGTTTGGAAATCCGTTTTAACCCATCTAAGCATGCGTTCACCGCAAAGGGTTACTTTTTTTTACCAGGGAAAAGCAATATATTATATACCATTTGGCAAAGAGGCCACATAACCCTTACATCAGCTGAAATTCAGAAATTTCATGAGGATATTTCTCAGTCCAAATTTTGTTCATCTAACAAAACAAATGCTAATTGTGCAAGTGTACGCATATTTGCTGTACGACGAACCAAAAATCATTTTAGTCGTGTTACTGCTTGATGAACTCAATTTCAGTTTAACAGGACGTATTTCTCCCTTTTTCCTTCAAAGAAACAATTTGCTCTTCTTCATTTACGCATTGAAACTCATAATTATGAGTTGGAATTCACAAAAATGCTTTTCAAATTTTAAAGCAAACATCACTTTTGTGTGTCTAGACGCTCGTCCATTACTCTGAAACAAGCATATGAAGCTTCTATGTTTCATGTGGAAATCGAGTCAAAAAAAAAAAATCATATACTTTTATTTTCGCGAATCAGAATCAAACATGTACTTTAATTCACTTAAACAATACAGATTTATGTTAAAAGGTCATGAAAAATGAGCGAAATGAAACTTGGATTCTAATCGAAGAACAACCCAAATAGTATTTTTATACCTAAGTTTTCTCTTTCAGACAATTTAATCTTAATCAACTCAAACACGAAAAATCAGTAAAGATTGACAATTGAATTACCTTAAAGACGGGTCCAAATCCTCCTTCACCAAGTTTGTTAAGAATGCTAAATTTGTTTGTAGCAGCGACCAATGTTTCGTAAGAGAAGACCTTATTCTCCTGTGCAGCTAAGTTCTGCATATCATCTTCGCTATGTTCCTCTAATCATGCACAAAAAGTGTACAATTTCTTTATGATCGGAAAACAGATTCAAAAAGTTATTTAAGAAGAAAAAAAAAAGGAACTGGATTTTTTTTACCTTTACCTTTACTGGAACTGAATTTGAAGGGCTTGATGAGATTGTGAAAGAACGTGTTGGGTTTGGTCATGGCGCTCTACGCATAAAAAATGAGCCCATGAAACACAGACAAAGGAAAATTTTCGAACGAAACAGTGAGAGATGCGAATTTGGGAGCTGGAAAAGATGAAAGTGTTTGGCAATGGAACGAAGCTTTTCTCGTATGAATGAAGGAAAAAGTTTTCCGCATTGCGAATTGATAATTTATAGTGGAGGCGTGTTGTTTTGTTCGTGTTGACCCATTATTGACTTTCTGACAATTTCCATTTGTTACGTATTCTCTATTTTTATTATTATTTTGAAAAATCTTTGGTTCGTTCTTGCAGTGCACACAATATTTTGCATGGAAAAAAAGTCACTTTTTAAACTTTAATGATAAATGAAAGTACCTTGCAAAGAAGAGTGCTATAAATGTAATTAAAGTTTAGACTATAAACAAGGGCATAATTAATATTATTTTAAAATTTGAAACAGTAGGTAAATGAAAATAAAAACCTTTAAAAAGTATTAAATAGTTTAAAAGGAAAAGAAAATGTTGGTAACCAACAATTTGTTTCTTCCAGAAATAATAAGTTTTAAACGAGTTTAACTTAATTTTAAACTTTATTAAGTATGTTTAATTCTTATCATAAAAAAGTATAACATGAAGGAATTCCAACTAAATGTCTCTCTTACTTATTACATTTGACTGTATTTGAAATATTTGGACTAATTATGAGAAGATGTTTAAATTTCTCTGTTGATGCTCTTTATTTAATTCGTGATTGACGAAAATTTTTCTCATAGGAGTCAACATACTCATGTTTTAGTTCCTCAATCACTTTTATATGTATGCTTCAAAGAGTATTACAACTACTTTTGAAAGAAGCACATAGGATAAGCTTTTAAGAGTAGAAAAAAAAAAACTGCACCCACAATAAAGGAGAGAGAAATGCAATATATTTATCTTCGTATCATTTTTAATAAACTTATTTATATATATATATATATATATATATATATATATATATATATATATATATATATATATATAAAAAAAAAAAAGAAAAAAAAAATATATATCTAGATTTATATATTTTTTTATAAATATATATATATATATATATCTATATATATATATATATATATATATATATATATATATATATATATAATAAAGAAAATGGAAGAAAATATATAGGTCCTTTATGTTCGAGCACATTTAACTAAATGTTCTGATTCCGATCCAAATTTGTTCGGCAACCATCATTTATTAGGAACGACCACCGCGTCCCCGAGGTATTATCCGTTTTGAAACGTGTGAGCTCTGCAGACGACTCGGAGGGTGGAAAAAGGTAGGAGTATTTAAACTTCCCTTAACCCCTCAGCGATGTGAGACTTATTGGATGTACCGGTACACAAATGTTTCTATTTCTATAAAATAGAATAAGAATAGACCTATCAATATGAACTATTCATTTGAAAAAAAAAATAGAAAATTTAGATCGAGTAACACATTTTACCATCTATTCACTATAAAACCAAATTATCTTAACATAAAATCATTTTTGTCTTAATTATGTTAACTAAAACTATTTAATGTTCATGCTAAAACCATAATTAAGAAATCTAATTATCTTAATCTAAAGTATTTTTTGTTATCTTAATTATGTTAATTAGTATTTTTTTTTTCATGTTAAAATCATAAGTGAGAAGAACACAAAAACAACATTTATACAATGTTAAAAATTTAAATCTTACTAAGAAACTAAAATAGAAGAAATAATAATGGTAAGAAATTAAAACATTTAAAACTATAATATAAACAATTGTAAGGTATAAAATTTAGTTCATACTTCTACCATAAATTTTCCCATTGCATTCAAGTTAGTTGCATAATTACTTTCTAAAATAATATTAAATTTTAGCCTTATGTTATTGGATCGATCATGTTATTTCATTATCAATATGATCAAATTATATTCCAAAAAAAAAAACAAAGGAGGTTTTAAGGGTCAAGAAAGGTGAGGGATCAACACATAGGGCCAACTAACACATGTAGGAGTGGGAAATATAACTTGTGTACTATAATTTAACTTGCTCACCTTTGTTCACAGTTTGATATTCCCTTTGTGTCCACGATCTCCCGCCACCTGATTTTGTGTATGCTACTCAGATATTCATGCGGAAAGTATTCTGAAGATATCATTTGAGCCAAGACTGAACACTGCATCGATGAAGTGGGTGTTCAAAACACAACCAGGCATGCACTTGGTTGTTGATAGGATTCTAAGTGTTCTACTAAAAGTTGTTAAAAGTTGTTAGAAGTTCTAGAAATCTCTTTGTAATTATCAGAGTTCTTAATATATAGAGATCGATGATGTCCTGTTTTAAATGAATCAATAGAATAAAAACCTGCTTTCTTTTAGATTACTGTGCAACAAATAAACTTTTCTACAAGTTCTTTCAAAAGAAGAAAATAAACTAGTGAAGCATTCTTCATTTTGTGGATTTCATTCCTAAATTAGTGCTAGAGGATGCACACTAAGAGGAAGTGTAAGGTGTGTTGCTAGCAATTTGTGTAAGTACCATTGTCCTTATGAAATTGTGTATGTGTCTACCTTGTCCCACATGTAAGCATGAGTCTAGGTGATGAACAATTCACTCCTCCAATGAAACAACCACCAAATACCAATGTCCCCCATCTTTAACCGGTAAGTAAATCTGTAAATTGTGCGAGATAGAACATGAGCAACCTTTCTATAAACATTATATCAAATAAAATGTTACTTCAATGGTGTTATCACTTTACACATTTAAGACTAGAGAAGGGTGGCATCAAATGTATTGCATAAGTCGTTGTGAGTCGGTTAACTGATTGTCCTTGAAGAACATCATCCTATAACCAAACATATATGTCAGGCCAACATGTTTTGCTTCTGATTAGATCAGATCAAATCAGTAAGAACAAAAAATGCACATACCGCAAATGAGGATGGTAATGACCAAACAGTTTGGTCAGTTAGTTGATGAAGTTGCATCAAGGTAGTTTTCAAGGCCATAATATTAATAATCTGTTGTCAAGAACATAAAACACAACATTCAAATAACCATTATACGAACATAGCACATCCCATTTGGCATAGAATAGAATCTATGCCTAACCTTATCTTCAATCTCCCTGCCTGGACAAAGACACTGAATGTCTTCTGTGTTAGCAAACTTGTTTCCAATCCTTAGTACAACCTCCCTGCCAGAGTGTACCCATGTGTTCAGTTAGGTGCATATGTGTGAAGCTTTTCAACAAACATTAAGTAATCACTTAACCAAACTAGAAACTTAACCAAGAATTAATCTTGTTACCTGAGATGATTCTCTGGATTAAACATATATGCACATACTTTAATCTCAGCAGGAGTTATAGCATCTCAGGTGAAGGAGGAAACTTGGACCTGATGAACTGACAACAGATTAATGATTAGATAAATATTAATATCAATTAAACTTAATTAACCAATGCAACTCTCATCATATTAGACATTATACCATAGATATTCCCTTTCTATTACAGACAGGGACTTTCGTCGTCACATCCTTGTATGACAAACTGGTATGTGACTTGAGTGTTGGGGTCTTCATTGTTCGGTACGTGGCCAATGGAGCTGGAAATTGTTCTATAAGAACATTAGTTAACCTTGGTACTGAATTGAAGTTGCCAAGACCCTGTTGTTACATTTGAGTGACTAATTATTACAAGGTGTAATGAATTAACATGAAAAACATCTATTTATCAAGGTGTACAAACCATTGGTACTACTTTTGATTGTTTCACTCTCTTGAAGTTGCTTGTGCAAATCTGCATTTTATTTGAATAATCCTTTGTATTAATTTTGCACTTCATCATCTGCATTGACCTGGAATGCAGGCAATCATTGAAAGGCTTAATACCCTTGGAGTCATGGTCAAAAAGATTAGTGTAGTCATCGTCATCAGAGAAATTATTGCGCCCATATGAAAGTTTGACCCTTTGGTTGGGAATTTGATCACGACTTAGTGTACTATTCTGGATTCCCTTGCTGGTTTTGAAATGATTTTGTGGCCAAAATATCCTAGCATGTTGCCTTTTGTTGTTGATGTGCGAGTATTGTGAGCCGATTCCAACTTGACCAGGGAATTGAAAACAAAGCGTGATGATTTTTTAAGTTCATCAGAATGAGTTGCTACATCCTGTAACATCAAAATCAGTATCAAAACCATCAGGTTTTGATTCGTAACATCACACATGTAGCATAAAGTTTCCTAACATTAAAATGACATGTCATTCTTGTCTACGAAATCATAAAGACTCATCAATTTTGTTTGCTAAAATCCTCCAAATGTCTTGGAGTAGCTAATTTCCATTTATGGGTTTAGATGCAATAAATCTTGAGTCTATAGTTTTCTTTTCATTTCAATATGATATAAATATATATACACTACTTTATATCTTTGCAAATCTTTTATAAAAACTATAAAAAATTTCTTTAGTTTTGTTTTTCTAATGTTAGAATTGTAATTATCTCTCCCATTCAATCACACTGTAATTAACCGGTAAATATAGGTTACTTGTCAGTAAAAATCACTTGATTTATCAATTATACTATTTTTAGTTAACACTTAAAAAACAAATTGGATACGTGTACGTGTACCATTCAATCTTGTGATTATATTTAAAAATTCTATCCATAACTTTATTAAATCATTATATTTCCAAGGTTAACTGTCATAAAATCAGAACTTTACTAGTAAAAATAGATAGTTTTGTACCTTAAAGGAGTCCCTTGAGTCATTCAAGGGAAATGGCTTAGTCTTGACATTCCCGTGAAAAATATGATTGGGGTCATTTGAAGGTTTGACATTTGTGCTGGGAATTTTGTGACGAGTCTGATTTGTTAGACTCTTTTGAATTCCCCTGCACGTGGCAGAGTCGTGAGGATTTTGTGGCTCAAGTAACTTAGCAGGGTGCCCAAGTTTTCCTGATGAGTCTGTGTTTAGGGCTGATTCAAACTTGGCCAAAGAGGTGCAAATAACGTGTGATGACTTTTCTAGTTCACCAAAACGAGCTGCTAGGCCCTGTAACATCGATATCAATATCAATTCTAGAAGACATGATTTATACCATCCAACATGTAACACAAGTTCCTAAAAATAACAATCACATGTCATTTTAATACATGAAATCATAAGGACCACTAAATTTTTAATTCTGTGGAGGGTTAGATATTTTTTAATATCTGAACATTGATACATTTTAGTATCAAAACTTAAAAAAATAAATGGATATAGTTTTTTTAACTCAATTACGTTAATTTTTTTTTGCGTATCAAACACGTCTCATGTTAGTATTTAAGTTGTTTACACTGTTTGACATATTTTTGTTTCAATAAAAACTGGCAAACGCGTTTGATATGTAAAAAAAATATTAACGTAATTGGGTTAAAGAGACTACGTCTATTCATTTTTAGAGGTTAAGGATTAATATGTATCAAAATTTCGAACACGAACAAATTTCAATTTTGCGTCAAATTTAAAGGACTAAAAACATATTTAACCATTTTATCATTTATCAATCATTTAGTTAACTGATGTATCAATTTCAAGAGTAAACGTCACACTCAAACAAAAATGGCTCGGTGTACAAATATACTACTAAATTTCATCCTTCCAAGAAAATATTTCTAGTAAACATGACCAGAATCAAATCCTTATCAACATGCTTAAGCAATTCTGGGGTGTTCGACTTTGTTGGATTGGAGCAATTTATAGTATCACCGACAAATGTAACTTCATCAATAACTTTGTATTTCTGAGGCCAATGATTATTAAAATATGCACTTTACTGGTAAAAGAAGAAAGATAGATAGATAGATAGCTCCAAACCTGAGCGCAATCCTTTGCTGCATTCATGGTAAAGACTAAGCCATCTAATTTCTCACCGACCACATTGTGTCCCCTGGATAACCATTGCCACACCAACAAAAACCATTAGTTAGCTCAGCATTTTAACTTTAGAACGTTTTTCTAAACTTCACCAAAACAAAGTCTTAATCATAACCATGAAGTTACCAAAACAAAGTCTGTATCCCCCTTTTGTGCCTCTTGATTTGAACTACTGTGGTACAAAAACAAATGGTTAAAAAGGTCACTGAACTTACTCTATCACTGAGAAAATGGGAAAAAGCTATGAACTTTTACTTACCCAGAAAGTTCATCGAGTGGAGAACAAGTTAAACCCACTAAGTTCATCTTGACGAAGGATTTTTGTTCTCCCTACATGCACAAAAATAGGTTGGTGGGGGGTAGTGGGAAGCTTATGTACCACGAGGACTATGGCTGGAAAATATCTCATTTTTCTCAGGTGACTTTATTACAGTTCTTTAGTTTTTCAATGCTACTTTTGGAAGAAAACAATCGTCTCATGTAGTATTTTTTTACATAAATTTTATTTAAATTTATTAATAAAGATACATTTTATTTTCGTTAAAATATTTCGTGCGTCCTATTTTTTACCAAAATCTCAATTTGATCTTCGTATTTTTACTAGTCTCATTTAGGTCCACATTTTTGTAAATTAGTACCAATTATGTTCTTTCTGTTAGTATAAAACTAATATCGTTAAGTAGGTACCACGTGTCAACTCTTCGCTTTTTTGAATTTTTTTTTGAATTTTTTTTGAATTTTTAATTTTTTTTCAAAATTTGTTAATTTTATTTTAAAAAATATTTATGCCACATGTCATGTCTATAGTGTGTCATGTGTCAATCTAATATGGTGACACGTATCAAATTAGTGTATGAATCTCAATTTGATCCTCATATTCGTTAATTTGATTTGATTTTAGTCCAAATTTTTTTAAAAATTTTCAATTTCAAGCACTCCAAATTTAGACAAAATTTAATTTTTATATAAATGTTATGATGATACTTTTATTACAAGTGATGTAAGACCCTAGAAAATGACGTTTTAAAAGTGATAGTGGTTTAAAAATAGCTTGACTCAATTATTTTAATATTAAAAGGTTTTAGTATAAATAGAATTGTTATAAACAAGTTTCATTATTTTAAAACACACCATCTCTCTAGAAACCACTTTTCTAGAGTTCTCTGACTTCTCTCTAGAGGTTCTGTCTCTCTGATCGTCTGATTGAAGAACCGAGACCATAAGAGCTCTTCAAATTGGACCGATCAGTTGCTCCGTTCGTGTAAGTTGAGTTTTCGCTCTCTTTTTTAGTCTTTTTCTATTTTCTACTTCTTCTGCTTGCATGCGACGTTTTAATCATCAGTATGAGTCTTTGCTGATTAGTGATCATAACGGTATGTCCTGATCGTTCTTGTGATGTTTCTATGTGTAGATAGAGCATCCTGTGGAGTTAGAGGTGTTGACGTTTTTAAGGCGTTGACGTTTGTAAAGCTGTCTAAACAGG
>Ga0099822_1008588_pt1 | contig 13041 bp, 16 predicted proteins | sample CowpeawhiteBW_FD_76839 | JGI IMG/M metagenome (GOLD analysis project Ga0099822, IMG submission 76839) | Root nodule microbial communities of legume samples collected from California USA - Cow pea white BW | ecosystem: Host-associated > Plants > Roots > Nodule | place: USA: California | collected... | reverse complement strand
ATTAATGTTTGCAAATTTAATAAATGTTTTGGTTCTCATTAAATTTTATTTGGTATTCTAATCTAAAATGTAAACAATTATAATTTATTTCAAAGTATTTGATATCGAAGAAACAACCATACTTCTAATATTGAATATTTGATAATATTATGTTTTCTTTACCGTAATTTTTTATTATTTTATAAAAATTAATTAAAATTAATATTAAAGTAGTAAGAAAACGGGTACAGGTATAAGTACGAGATTATACCCGTTATCCGGTGGGGATGAGATGAGATAAAAGTTTGATATATGGGGATGAAGATGAATTTTTTTTACGGGGATGGATATGAGATAGTGAAACCCGTCTCCGCCCCGCCCCGTTGCCATCCCTACCTGCGCTCATACAAAAATAAGTTGTATGAAAGTTAGTTTGTAAACCCTTTTTAAGTATTTTAAGTTATTTTAAGCATTAAAAATGGAAAAGATGCCAACTAACGTAAGAAACTAGAAACATGAAGCTTAAAGAAAAAAACTAGATGATGGAAAAAGACACAAAAAAGAAGAAGATGATGAGAGACTTATAAAATTAAAAATAAAGAAAGTAAATAACAACCAAACCATGGTCCAATAGAATCAATTACGAATAAAAAATGTCGACACAGCTTATACGTAATTGACTAATTTATACGTTTAACTTAGTTTGGAATTTCAAGTTGTATTATAGCTTATATTTATCGATTTAAAAATTTGTTCCAATTCTTTTATACATGATAGAATTATTTGATTATACTAGTTCCTTTCCTTTTTACATAGAAATCTATTAACCCCAATAAATTGATTCCATTATCTTTATTAATTTAGATGGTATTATAATTTTTGTTACAAAATGATAAAAATATAAATATTGAAAAAATAGAATATAGTTGTGATGTTATTACACGGCATAATTCATGTAAAAAATTGTAAATATTAGTAGATAAATTTTAAATGTTTATGCTATCAGGTTAGTTACATTGAAATCAACCATTATGTATTCAATTCGATTATTTTCACTTAAATAACAACAATGTCATGTCAAGTTTAAATTATTTTACTTAGTTGCACATATCATTTTTAGATTATCAAATATTTTATTTTATTCCTATACATTTAAAACTTTACAAGAGGAGCGTATTTTTATGACTTATAAATTTTTTAATTTAATTTAATTTTATTATAGAATTTTAAAAAATTAAATTAAATACCACTACGTTTAAGAAAAAAAAAAATTAAGTCTTAATAGTAGTATTAGCTTGCTTTTGTTGGAATCCGCTGTCAGTTTTTCGTGCTATCAAAGAAGGTAACACAGATTTGGTGACCTAATTGGGCCGCCACTAGTTTCACATTTGGAAGAATAAAACGTCATCGTCCAAACCCAAACTAAACCATAGTTACCTTTCTGTATTAATTATTATACTCTATCATCCACTCACCCTTGTTTTACACCTAAAAGAACATATAAAGTGAATATGATTAATTCATAACAAATATTAACCAGTATTCTAAAAATAACAGTGTTTCAAAAAAAGAAAAAAGTCATTACTTGAGGCAAAAAAAGAATCAAATAATTAATGTGTGATTGTTTTTCATAAATGAAACTCTTACTGGAGTTTGTGGTGATTGATGAAGTGAAAAAGGAAAAACGTACGCAAGAAGCGGAAGTTGTGAGATGAGTCTTTGGATGGCTAAACCATATTCAGACTGTTGACTGAAAGAAAACAGAGTGATTCTGGTAAGACAACAACAGCGACTGCTTCTCTTTTCAAAATTGGGAAAGCAAAAACCTCATTCAAAGGAGAAACAACGTAGACCAACAAGAAACGAATGCCAATGAAAATGCCAATGCCGGGTTCAATTTGCTTTTCTTAATTTCCTCACTACCCCACACAATACCAAAACTATGAAACTTGTATTTCTCTTCCTTACCAAACACTTCATCAACTCTTCCTCTGCAAACATAACATGCCAGGTTTAGTATTCTATCTCTTTTGGTTCTTCGCATCACACATCACAATTTCATTCTCCTCAGACACCCTAACACCAACACAAACTCTTCTAACCAACCAAACCCTGGTATCATCAAACCAAGTTTTCGCCCTGGGCTTCTTCTCCGGGACCAATTCCTCTTGCTACTTAGGCATATGGTACCACAACATCACTAACGGACCCGTAGTATGGGTTGCCAACAGAGACAACCCTCTCCACAACTCCACAGGATTTCTAACCATCGGAGAAAACAAAAACATGGTGCTCACAACTCCATCAGGGGAACCCGTTTGGTCCTCCAATATTACCAAAGCCAACAACCCCATTCTTCAGCTCTTGGACACGGGAAATCTAGTTCTCAGAGAGGAAAACGTAACCGACCCCACAAACTATCTCTGGCAAAGCTTCGATTACCCAACAGATACACTCTTACCTGGGATGAAAATGGGGTGGAACCTAGACACTGGCGTGGAGAAACACTTAACCTCGTGGAAGAGCGGAGGAAAAGACCCTTCAAGTGGAAATTACTCTTTTAAGATAGATCCTCGAGGGATACCGGAAATTTTCTTGAGGCGTGACGATAATATAATATATAGAAGTGGGCCTTGGAACGGTGAGAGATTCAGTGGGGTACCGGAGATGCAACCTGACACTGATTCCATTACGTTTAGTTTTTCCTACGATAAGCATGGTGTGTACTATTCCTTCTCCATTGAGGACCGTTCTATTTTGTCGAGGCTAGTTGTGACTTCGGGTGGTGCACTTGAGCGTCTTACTTGGGTGCCGAGCAGCAACACATGGACCAAGTTTTGGTTTGCACCTAAGGATCAGTGTGATAATTTCAAAGAGTGCGGTTCCTATGGTTTGTGTGACACCGACGCCTCGCCGGTTTGCACTTGTATGAGAGGGTTCAGTCCGAGGAACCAGCAGGCGTGGAATTTGAGAGACGGGTCTGATGGGTGTGTGAGGAACACGAATTTGGATTGTGGGAGTGACAGGTTTTTGCATGTGAAGGACGTGAAGTTGCCAGAGACAAGTATTGTGTTTGCGAACAGGAGCATGAACCTAGAAGAGTGTAAAGATTTGTGTCGCAGGAATTGTTCTTGCACTGCTTATGCCAACATTGAGGTCACAAACGGAGGAACCGGGTGTGTTACGTGGAGTGGTGAACTCATAGACATGAGGCAGTACGCACAGGGTGGACAAGATCTCTTTGTCAGAATAGCAGCTTCTGATGCAGGTACACCTACATACTAAACATTATTTAACATTTTCAACGCTATTTTTTGCTTTTATTATTTTAAACACGGGTTAGGAAAAGCAAACTATACTTAATAATGACAAAAAATTGATGCTTACTTACTAATCTCTTTTATTAAAAATTGTTTCTGTTCTGTCTTCCAATCTTCCATATTCTGTTTTACACCAGTGTGTTTTGTTTTGTCGGTTATTAGAAATTAGGTCAAGGTGTTTGAGTATTTGGCCGAGAATTCGAATGCGATTGAATGTTGAAACATTTTGAAAGGTGATTATGACATCAAAAAACTTTATGAGATTGACATTACTAAAATAGAATTAGAGAATTGTTGATCTTCAATTAGTAAGATACCATACAATACAATGATTTCGTATAACAAAATTAAGCACGAAGATGATTGAACGAAAATAAATTATCTGGAGAAATCTTCTGGTATTTAATTTTAGGAAGATTTTTTGTTCAATTTCTTGGTGCCGCCCTAAACTTGTTTCACGTGTGACATGGCTTCTAACGAAGGAAAAAAAAAAAAGTATTTGTCTACAGGGGGAAATATGAACGGCATTGCATTTCTTCACTCACCTTTTTCATTCCATTGGTTGGGTGACCTAACTGAATGAATTCAAATTCTCTATTTTTTTTCTCAGATATTTTTGGCGCACGCCACTTCATTAAAGTACTTTTTTTCTAGAATTTGCTGGGCCCACTCACTTTTCTCATGTGGGCCCTTCGGAAATGGTGCGTTGTGGGCCGACGTTTTTGACTCGTTACGTTTTGTGTTCTTTTCTCGGTCAATGCCTATATTCACATTTATCACATCCACTTTTCGACAATAATAAAACATTTATGATTTCTTTTTCCGAAATTTGCATTTTTGTGTACGAAATTAAGCACGAGATGAATAAAGAGAATAATACTGTTGATATAGCTTACAAGCATGGAATAATTTTTAACTACATTAAATTTGGCCGCACTGATATTCTTAGTTTAAAACTCTGTACCAAGAAATGTCATTGATTGAATTTATTTCAAAGCTAGATAACTATTCTGCCTATTATTTTATTCATGCTTGAATATGGGAAGCGAAATGGAGAGATTAATATGAATAGGCAATGGGAAAAGAGGGTCCTGGACCATGCTAAATTCATAGGTTGGTAGGTCTTGGAAAGTGTGAGCTGTGAAAATTCAAAAAAGATAAGGATCTGCTTAATTAATGAGTATCATCTGCACTATGGTGGCACTCAGAAAAACATATTTTTGTACAATTTTGGTGGGAGTAGGCGGCATTCCAAAGCTGCATGTCTACATCAAAGCAAGCAAAATTCTCTTACTTACTTTTCTTCAACTTTTTGTGCATTTGCTTTTAATGTTTCATTTTGTAAGGGAAATAAAAAATGTACAATAGAAAGCTAAGCTAATTTCATCGGTTTCCTTGAGCTGAATTTCTATAGCTAATCTGACAAGTTACATTTCTGCATAAGTTTAATTCAGACACACTATTGTTCCCTTGCACATAGTAAATAATGGTGGCACATTTTTTTTCTACGAGCTTGTAGGTTCTTCCAAATTGGTTAAGTGAAAGTGTTACATATAATTTTCTGTTCTTGAATATTTTAGTTATGTAGTAATCATCTAATTTTTAATTTTGCTAGTATCTATTTTCTACGAATGTACTAAAAGAAACCTATGTTTCACAGAGGACACTGCAGATGGGTCTGAAAAGTCAAACCATATCGGCGAGATTGTAGGAATTACAATTTCTGCAGCTGTAGTAATTGTGGGACTGGTTGTGATTTACCGAAAGAAGAGCAAAGTGTTAAGTATATCGAATGTGAAGACTAACCCCAGAGGTAATGTTCTTCTCCACGTCAACTTAAGTAAATGGTATACACGCTGTTGTAGTAGATGGTAACATATTCTGGTTCTTGCCACAAAACCAGGTTCTTTACAAAGTAGAGAATTGCTAACAAGTGACGGGGTATTTTCAACTAATAGAGAAACCTCTGGAGAAAGGAACATGGATGACATAGAGTTGCCAATGTTTGATTTTAATACCTTAGCAATGGCTACAAACAACTTCTCCGAAGCAAATAAACTTGGACAAGGAGGGTTTGGTATTGTTTACAGGGTAGGTTTGTTTGTTATAGCTCCCATAATAACCCATATAGAAAACCATATACTAATACGAGTTCTTGTGTGGCTAGCAGGGAAGGTTGATGGAGGGCCGTGATATTGCTGTGAAGAGGTTATCAAAAAACTCCACGCAAGGAGTTGAAGAATTTAAGAATGAGGTAAAGTTAATTGTCAGACTTCAACATCGAAATCTTGTTCGGCTCTTTGGATGCTGCGTTGAGATGGATGAGAAGTTGCTAGTGTATGAGTATATGGAAAACAGAAGCCTTTATTCCGTTTTGTTTGGTAAGTGTTTTTAACATTCTACACCTGATATCTTTTGTTTTTTCAATGCATGCATGTTTTGCTTAATCTGGTATTGTTTTTATATCTAAGTGCTTTCATGATAAATAACGTTCCAGACGAAGCCAAAAAAGCCATGTTGGACTGGAACATACGCTTCAACATTATATGTGGCATTGCTAGAGGGCTACTTTATCTGCACCATGATTCCAGACTCAGGATTATCCATAGGGATCTCAAGGCAAGCAATGTTCTACTTGACAGTGAATTGAACCCAAAGATATCAGATTTTGGGATGGCCAGACTTTTTGGCGCGAATCAGACAGAAGGAAACACACTGAGAGTTGTTGGAACATAGTGAGTATCACTTCATTGCAAACATTACTCTCTACAAGACCAAATATACATGCTGACCTTATTATTTGTATATTTTTGTTATGTACAGTGGTTACATGTCTCCTGAATATGCTATGGACGGGACCTTCTCAGTGAAATCTGATGTTTTCAGCTTTGGAGTTCTAGCCCTGGAAATTATAACTGGGAAAAAAAATAGAGGATTCTATTACTCAAATGATGACATGAATCTTCTAGGGCATGTAAGTGAGAGTGTTCATTAATTAGAGTGATACTTAGTTGACAATATCATATTCTGTTAATAAACAATTGATGGTACTTTATTTTTGTAGGCATGGAGGCATTGGAGAGATGGCAGTGCATTGGAACTTGTTGATTCATCAATTGGTGATTCATATTCACCTTCTGAAGTTCTCAGATGCATACACGTTGGACTATTGTGTGTCCAAGAACGTGCAGAAGATAGGCCAACAATGTCTTCAGTGATGTTGATGCTGAGTAGTGAATCTTCATTAATGCCACAACCCAGAAACCCTGGATTTTCCTTAGGGAAGAATCCTGCGGAGATTGATTCTAGTTCAAGTAAGCAAGATGAATCATGGAGTGTGAACCAAGTCACAGTCACATTGCTAGATGCTAGGTAGTTAGAAGAAGCATGGCATCACCTAGCACATTTGTACATTCCTTAAATCATAAAGTTCATCCTGTAAATTTACCTTCCTCTGATAGTTGCGGCATCTTTGAGATCTACTTTGATCTTGTTTTGGTGTAATATGCAAGAGATACAGTGAAAACCACACTACTTAGTTTAAGAGCTCAAGTTACTTTTTGCAGTTAATTCCTAGTTCTAGCCTATATTTTGGCGCTTCTAACCTAATGGTCATTAGAAAAATAAACAGCCAATAACTTTAAATAAATTTACTGATGTTACAAACTATACAAGATTGATAGATTTTTTAATATATAATCAGACAATACAACAAAAATTGGATAAGACAATATCTTCAAACATCTCTACAGACGATGTATCTGACAGTATCTTTGAGAGGATGATGTATGGTATGATCAGATTTATATTCAACAAGAGTTAATAAAAGCTCATTCAATTGATTAGCAAGACATTATTGGAAAATGCAAAACCATTTTACTAAATATGAGGACTCGTGCAAACATCTCTGGATAATTCAGAATTCTTATTCTTTTTATATTCGGGGTAACAACATTGTGAAGTGGGAAAGGGTTTTCCTTTCATTAATGAACTGTTTAACTTGAGATTGGACACAGGTCCTTTAATAGGAGTATAAAAAAACACAAGAAAATAAAGTTATTCTGTTGGGACTTTATGTCATGCACCTAAAGACTACATTGGTTTTTCTTTGAATCAACAATGGTTCTATGTGACAAAATACTACCAATCAGCCAAAAACCTTTTTCTGACCAACAATGTTGCCAGGAAAATTGCAATACAAGTTAGCCACTAACTTCGAGCTTCTAATAGAGTTATAGTCATAGCATTGTTACTAAAACTCTCATTCTCGCTGTACGCATGATGATACTCTGACTCTTCTTCAAAGAAGCCAGTTTTCTTTGGTAGGGGAAGTGCAATGCTTTCATTGCTCAACATAAAAACCACAGAAGACATAGTTGGTCTATCTTCGGGTAACTTTTGAACACACAAGAGACCAACTTGCAGGCACCTTAGTAATTCTGATGGAACAACTGTAAGGTCTAAATTAACATCCATAAATCCCACAGCACGTCCATCTTTCCATAATGTCCATGCCTAGTTATTTTAAGAAAAGGTTAACACTGGTAAAGGTAAAGATTTTACAAAGAAAGATCAACGAATGGCTTCTATAGTAAAGTCAACGTAGCAGAGCATGCGGTGAGTTTTGGTTACCTGCCCCAACAGATTGTGATCATGATCTGGATGCTTGACTTTGTAGTGACTACTTCTGATCCCGCTTAGTATCTCTAACACTATAACTCCGAAGCTATATACATCAGACTTCAGGGAAAGAATCCCGTTTACTGCATACTCATGGGGCATATAACCACTGCATACATTATAGCAAACAACTGATTTTAAATTATTTTTAGATAAACTATTTTAGAAAAAAAATTATATTATCCTGAGTAAATCTCAGTATTCATCATAGAGCTTACATTGTCCCAGCAATCTCTTCTGTTGTAATTGAAGAATGATCTCCTTCAACGATTCGGGCCACACCAAAATCAGAAATTTTGGGGTTCAATTGGCTGTCTAGTAGAATGTTACTAGTTTTTAGATCCCTATGAATGATGGTTAGTTTTGAATCTTGGTGGAGATAAAGTAGTCCTCGAGCAATCCCAATGATAATTTCATATCGTTTCCTCCAGTTCAAAAATTTTCCTTGTATAGGATCTGAGAAAGATCAGAGAGAGCTCACTTAGTCATTAAAGAACAGGTTATTTAAAGCAAAAGAGTATATATATGCTAACAGAGCTTTTCAAAGTTGCAAATAACGGGAACCACATAGTCTTGCAGTTGTGTATTACCAAAAATGAAGTGGTCCAAGCTACTATTTGGCATGTATTCATAGATCAGCATTCTTTCCTCTCTTTGAGTGCACCCTCCTAAAACACTCACAAGATTACGGTGTTGGAGTTTGGCTACCAATCCAACTTCATTCATAAACTCTGAGATGCCTTGTTTTGAGGTTTTTGATAGCCTTTTCACCGCTATTTCTTGTCCGTTAGCCAGTTTACCCTGGTTTTAAGGTGACAGTAAGTTCAAGAAGCAAAATAAAACAAGCTTATTAACGGAAAAAGAAGATTACCCTGTATACTGGACCAAAACCACCTTCCCCGATCTTGTTCTCAATGGAAAAATTGTTTGTAGCAGCCAGAATAGTATCTATATCAAAAATAGGTGATGCTTGATCTTCGTTGTGATTTCTGTGACTTGTGATTGTGACTGTAAGAAACAATATGTAACTTATCATAGATATACATTACTCAACCATCATGCATGTGTGATATACTATTTAGTAAGAAAATAGTTTTGTTCTACCGCTCCAGTTAAACTTTGAAACACCAAAAAAATACTGAAAGTCACTAAGTTTTCTTGATTTGTTGATCATCTGAGCCCTAAGCTGAATATGTATTGAACCTTGAAATGATAATCATATCACAGTAAACTATAGCTATTATAGCAGTTTATTTTCTTTCTTCCTCTCAAATATAAATGTCCTTGTCCAACAAAGATACTAAATGAATGGTTCTTGGATGGAAGAATTAGAGGTGAGAACATTTCATGATGTAAATAAACAAGTTGAATTGCTTAAGAATCTTACCCAAACCAGTGCTTGTCCTCCGTTTTATATACTTCTTGAAAAGGTAGAAAATGATACAACAAAGCAGCAGTGCCACAGGTACCGAAATAATCACAGCAATGTTTCTCCTTTTACGTGCATTAGCAGTGGACTCTTCACAAGAATCAATCAAATGATTAAGTTTTAGAACATTTATTTCTTAAGAGAATGCACATGTAAACATAAAATAAAATTTAATCAAGAATACATTCTGTTAAAATGCTAATGAATGAATAATTTGTGTCTTCATTATATGTTGTTGCTGTTTTCCCAGAACGAGGCAACAAATAGTTCAGATGAAGCCTGCATGAAAAAAATATCAAAACAAGACCAAGCACAGACTTCTGAATTTTATTTTCCTCTTTCATACCAAGATAGAGAAATGTTGTGAAGCTAAACATTACATGCCATGTTAAAACAGAACCCTTGCATACCTATTTCTGAAGCGGCTAACCTTAAATAAAGATCAAGTTGTACACCCTCTTCATTTATAAGCTGCCGAATGTCAGTCAAGTCCCCAAACCAGAGCAAGCATCCATGAGGCCCTTCATTCAAGGCTGAATTTGCGTAGGCCGTGCAGGAACAGTTCTTCAAGCACTCCAACTTGCATTCTTCAAGATTCATGCTTTCATTAGTCCAAAATTGCAACAACATGGGTAGTTTAACCCAGCTTAGTTTCTGAAACCTATCACTTTGTGTGCAGTTTAAGGGTGTTCTCCTGATGCACCCACCAGACCAGTTAAACGAATCCCAATCTTCCGGAGAATTTGGTATAAACCCTTTCAGGCAATCGCAGTAAGCAGGAATATCCTTCATATTGCAAATACCGTTCACCCCACATGCTCCGTAGTTATCACAAAAGTCTTTTCTTCCCTCATGCATCAGAGTCCACTTCAAATTTTTGTTGTCCCAGATATATCTTTGAAGGAATCCATCATCCTTCATCACATATCTTGACAATCTATCTCCAGGTTCATCCCAATACACTGCCACAGTGCTGTTCACTGAAAGTTGTGGCTTGAAGGCTGTAATTCCAATAAATGACAACCAATCATCTGAATTAAAACGGATGCCATCCCAAATTCCACTTCTGAATGTGATGTTCATTCCCTGACGGATTACCAACTCAGGAAATTCTATCTGGTCAAATCTGAAGGTAAAGTTTCCAGGAGAGGGATCATTAGCACTCTTCCAAGAAGTCAAATATCTGTCGATACCTAAGTTCTTATCCCAACCCAACATCAACCCAGGTATCATTGTGTCCGTTGGATTATCAAAGCTCTGCCATATGTAACCTTTAGAATCACTCTTCTTGCCATCCATCAACACAAAGTTTCCAGAATCCAACAGCTTTGCAATTGGTTCTTGGATTGACCTTGATGAATTTGTAAACCATATTCTGTTACCTGCTCCATCAAAAAGTACAATATTACCATCAGCAGCAATGGTTAAATTTCCTCTCGAGTCATTAAGTGGGTTATCTCTGTTTGCTACCCAAACTATGGTTTGAGGCTTAATATTCTTGTACCATATCCCTATGTAGCGGCTCTTTGATGCTCCTGGAGTGAAGAATCCAAGAGAAAAATTCTGTCCAGCAGAAATGAGTTCTTGGCCATCTGCAATGGAAGATGTTGGAGTCAAGGCATCGTCTGCATAAGAAGTATTGTGAAGGATTGATATACAAGCATAAGCAAACATAATGATATCAAGTTTGTTCCATCTCACTCTCCTCTTGGTCATGTTTGGCAGCCAATTTGAAATGGCACAAAGCTGCACTTGCATCTCCAGCCATCTTTTAAAGCGAAGAGCTTTGACTTTTGAATAAACAAAAGTTCCAGTAGCTATATAAACAATTTCCTGGAATGGTCTTCTTAAAAAATTCACTATGTTATGAATGGAAATGACACGGTTCAAACAGCGAGTAGTTTTGTTGGTGTTAGATGATTAATGGTTTTTATATTGAGAGTCGTTGAAGGCTTATTTACTTGGCGAAGAAGACCTTTGAAGAGTTTTAAAATGAAAACGGTCTTCCTTCAGATATTTCGTTGCGTAATAAATTAATGTTTTCAAATTGAAACTCTGAACTTTGAAGTCTGAATATCTAATATTTTTCTGCATTGTGAAGATCGAACAGAATAATTTTTATACATCTTGTTGAGAGGTCCTGTGAGAATAAGAGATCATTAGTCATTTGCTCAGAGGTCCTTGGTCTATGCTAAAAGATTCTGGTCACTAGCTAAGATGTCCATGATCACTTGCTCAGATGTCCCTAACCTTTGTTGAAAGGTCCTTAGTCTTTGCTCAAAGGTCCTGATAATTTGCCGAGAGGTTCCTAACTTGCTGGTAGGATCATAGTCTTTGTTGGGATATCCCTCGTCTTGTGTCTTGTTTGTTAAGATATGTCAAATATTGTATTAGTTATAATTTAGGCATTATTATCTCTGTGAGCAAATATGTGCACTCATTCCTTTTAATATATGAGGAATTATAGCACTCTTGTATGTATATATATGGTACCTTATTCTTTGAAATAATACATCAGAATTATTCTTTAAATCTTTTCTATATGGTATCAAAGCCAGACACCGACATCCTCTACAATATAGGAAGCCGTGCTTCTTTATTTGAATATTTCTGATGGTTCATTCCGATAAAAATCAATCGAAGAAACTTGATTTTCGGACTTCTGCTGCTACCCAGATGCAACAAGCTATTTTCAAGAGTCATAGTTCTACTGTGGCCGGATTTGTGACCAAGTCAGGTATATCTAACTCTGCTCTTAATTTGTTGTTACTAGGGGTGGTGATTTGATAATTGATTCAGGTGTTACCGATCATATGACTTGTGATCTACATAAATTTATTAACTTTTCCCCTAATTGTTCTAAAATTGTTATTATTAATGCCAATGGGATCTCATCTCCTATTGAAGGTGTAGGTACTATATCCCTCTCTCCCTCCCTCTTTATCAATCTCTGATGTTTTATTTGTTCCTACATTGAATTGTAATCTTCTCTCTGTCAGCAAGTTAACCAAATCACATTCTTGTGTTCTTGTGTTGTCTTATTTTATCCAACCCATTTTTTTTAGAACATCCATTCCAAGGAGAAGATTGGTAGTCGTAGAGAGAGTAGGACTGTATTATCTTGAAAATATCTCACAACAAACCTATAAAGAAAGGTTGGCTTGTCTTGCGAATGAACACATACATGATAAAAACAAAAAAGAAATTTGGTTATGGCATAGAAGATTGGGTCATCCCTCTTTTAGTTATCTAAAAAAATTATTTCCATCACTATTTCATAAATACAATATTTCTGATTTTATTTGTGAAACTTGTGTAATTGTGTAATGGAAAAAAGTCATTGTGTTGTGTTTCCTTTAAGCAATAAAAAAATAGATTTTCCTTTTTCATTAATCCATACAAATGTTTCGGTGTGTAATGGCAAAAAGTCATCGTGTTGTGTTTCCTTTAAGCAATAAAAAAATAGATTTTTCTTTTTCATTAATCCACACAAATGTTTGGGGGCCTGCCCCACAATCTACACATAATGGGAAAAAATGGTTTATCAGTTTTGTTGATGATTGTACTCGGGTAACTTGGGTGTATTTGCTTAAACATAAAAGTGATGTGTGTAATGTGTTTCGTTCCTTTCAT
>Ga0099822_1008583_pt1 | contig 13046 bp, 2 predicted proteins | sample CowpeawhiteBW_FD_76839 | JGI IMG/M metagenome (GOLD analysis project Ga0099822, IMG submission 76839) | Root nodule microbial communities of legume samples collected from California USA - Cow pea white BW | ecosystem: Host-associated > Plants > Roots > Nodule | place: USA: California | collected... | reverse complement strand
AATATAAAATAAAAAAAATAAAGGAATTTAGATAAATATAAAAAAAAAAAAAAAAAAAAAGGGCAAAGTACCGCTGTTGTTAGCTATCGAACTCAAGTTATCGCGTGACTGATAGAAACATTTACCACTGTACTACAAAAACGAAATGTCAAACTTTTACTTTTGAAAGAATTTAACTAGAAAAATCTAACATATGATGAAAAGAATAAAAAGATCGCCGTTGCCGGGGATCGAACCCGGGTCACCCGCGTGACAGGCGGGAATACTCACCACTATACTACAACGACTTGATGTTAATTTTTACTTTTGAAATTATTTAACTAAAAACATGGTACATGACGAAACAAAACGAAAATATCGCCGTTGCCGGGGATCGAACCCGGGTCACCCGCGTGACAGGCGGGAATACTTACCACTATACTACAACGACTTATTATTTATTTTTCACTTTCAAAAGTATTTATATATATGATGAAATGGAACAAAATCTATTCACAGTCTTGCATAGCAACAAGTCACCTACTTACTGAACTCGAACTCAATCGATTCTTTTCGTTGCGATGATGTCGAAGGTGTTCAGCGTAACCAATGGCAGCGTCCTCCACAATCTTGACACACATAGTCGCTTCCAGCGCCGTTTCAATTTAATCAAAATGTCCTCCGACGCGCTTCCTCCTCTTCCCGAAAATCGCATCGTCGTGCGTTGTTTCGTCCATCACACTGTATCACTCTTTATAAACGCATAGGTTGTTATGTGATTTTGATGTACAGGTCGGGCACGGAATGACGGCGGTGGATTTCCTTGCTACGGTGGACCGATTTCCGAACCCCGACGATAAGGTCCGAAGCTGTTCGCTAAAGGTTGAAGGAGGCGGCAATGCCGGTAATGCGCTCACTTGCGTGGCTCGGCTCGGCTTGAAGCCGAAGGTGATCTCCAAGATTGCGGACGATGCGCACGGCTTCGCTATATTGAAGGAGCTGGAAGCCGATGGCGTCGATACTAGCTTCATTGTTGTAAGATTAGTCTTCTTTACTAGTTTTTTCTTCGTTTCTGCCGTTCCAAATTTGAGTGATTATGCATGCACGTAGTACTGTTTTTCCTGTTTCTACGAGGCGTGCAGTTTGTTACGTCACTAATACTTTATCTTCGTATCATAATAACGATAAAATCCCCTGAGCACGAAGATCAATTAACACATTGCATGGTTTTAGCGTAGTTAATGGTTCTGAATTTGAGACTTGGTGAGTAGCTAGGTGAGAGAGTTTTGTTGTGCATTGTTTAATAAGTTGACAAATTCATTTTGATCTCTATGTATGGAAATCTCTACATTTTAGGAATTGATCATAGTGTTTGGCAAAGATGGAACAGTGTAGGCTTTAGTGATCACACTTGACATCGTTTTTCTTTTAGTCAGCACCTGAAAACATTTACACTTCATTGTACTCTATGTATGTATATATATATAAAAAAAAAAAAAAACTTCTCTTTTTTAATCCCTACACTTGATGTATGTATAAAAAAAATTCTTGGTTGAATTTTTAATTTCACCGTAATGATTGGACCTTTTTCTGTATTATTGTAAAATTGTCTGTTGAAGAAGAATTGTGAGGCTTAACTATTTGCAATTCTAACCTAATTAGTTCTCGTGTATTGAATTAAAAAATTTTTCGTTTATTTTTCAGGTATCCAAGGGTGGTAGCTCAACGTTTTCTTATGTACTAGTAGACAACCAAACGTAAGAGTTGCTTTTGGATGTTTTTCCCGACTTTTTTTGCATGATTAACATTTATTTTGGTATCTTTAACAATATGAAGAAACATGCTGCCTTAAGGCATAAAAAGGTATATGATGATCTCAGCAAAAGATTTTCAGAAAACATAGTCTCATGACCTGATACCTGAGCTCAAGGGTATTTCAGCCACTTCCTCCCTTGTTTATTGTGTTCTGAACATGATATTATGCATAAGGTTTATTAGTTTGTTAATATTATGACAAAGACTTGCGTTGTTTTAAATTACTCGTGCAAGTGCTGTTTAAGTAATTTTCACTACCGCCCTGAGTGAAATGCGTTTCAGTTTGTTTATCACATCATGACTATTACTAGTGACTCTATTGGTTTTAGAACGGCTGCCATAATCCTGGAAGTATATTTTTACAATGAACTTCTTGTATCCTTTATTTTCATTTTTTTTTTTTGCAGAATTAAGTGTGATTAAGCTTATGCTTTAAAATAGAAAATTAGAAACATGTGCTTACAGTTGAGGTAATCTGCCTTGGATTTCTGTAATTTAATTTAGTTAACAAATTATAAGTAATAATTCCAGAAAAACACGCACCAGTATCTACACACCTGGAGATCCTCCCATGATGCTAGATGACCTACCCCAGTCAACATTATTATCTGCATTCGATGGAGCAAGATTAGTTTATTTTGATGGAATGTTTCCCGAAACTGCTCTATTTGTTGCGCAAGAGGTAATCATTATGTTTTTCTTCCTTGCAGTTTTTCATGATTGCGAGACAAGTTTTTAGGCATGCATACTGGTAAGTGATAAATTACTTTTGGTTGTCAGTTGATGCATCCCCTGTGGGGGTTTGGTTTTTCTTGGAGGTGAACTTTTTTATTTTTACCCAACTTGGTGAATGGTAATTATAATATTTGGATGTAAAAAATGCTTTATACACTTAGTCTGCCTAAACCTGATCTGCCTCAGGTGCTGGGGAAGGGGTGATGTTTCTGATGGAGTCATTACCAAGAGTTTGGCTTTCAATGTAAGACCTTCGTTTTCTTTTTTAATAAAAAACACCTGTTAAATTAATAGATGTGTAAAAGTAGTATCTCTGAAAGCAAGCCCTAAAGTAAGTTGAATCATAGAGTGACACCTTTTAAAGCTTAAACAAACGAACCATAGTCTTAGTCATTGGATTTTCAATTGCAGGCAGCTCGTAATAATATTCCTATTTTAGTTGAGGCAGAATCACCAAGAGAAGGGTTGGATGAGCTCATGAAGCTAGCTGATTTTGTTGTATGCTCTTCCAAATTTCCACAGGTAGTGTAAATATGAGGAACTTATTTCTCATCTTTAATCAACTTATCTTTTGGGTTAGATGTATTTTGAATTAGTTTGAACTATGCGAGTTTGGATTCATTAGAATTTTGACAGTATGACTTACTACAAAACGTTTCTCTTCTCAACTTTAAAAAAAGGAGATATTTCTATTTGAAGGCCATAGTTTGAAAATACATTTCATCGTGTTTTCAAAATGTTCCCCTTCTCAATCATCAGCTCCCCAAAAACAAATATTCTATTTACATATACTTTAAAATTCCTTTTTATGCCATGATTAAATTTAATTGCTTTAACGTTAGCTGCTCCTCCGATTATGTAAATGATGTGTCCATATGCTTCTACTTTTTCTTGTAGTTTATTTAGGATTTGTTTGTATTTATGTGCCAGGCTTGGACGCAAGCACCATCTATCGCGAGTGCACTGGTTACCATGCTTTTAAGATTTCCAAATATCAACTTTGTAATTGTGACTTTGGGTGAAGATGGTTGTCTAATGTTAGAAAGATGTGAAAATGGTAAAGGCACCACTGGCCTTCCAATTTAACTTCTTGAAGGACACCATAATGCTCTTAAGTTATTGCATTAGATTGCACTTTTTTCTTCTAGAAGCATATGCAACTTACAAGTCTAATACTCTTTTTGGCAGAGGATGCTGACATAGAAGAAGTGGATGTAGAGAGTTTCTTAGAATTCTTATATAAAGGGAAACGTGATAGCTTGACTATCCCAACCTGCATACCATTGGTAAAATATTGTTTACCTAAACTTCTACAAGTTTTATTTTAATGTAAAGATATATTCTACAATTTTGCATTTAGTATACGGATATACATTTTTGTTCTTCAGGTAAGAAGGAATTTACTGTATTGAAGAGAAAAAAATTACCAAGAGAAAGGAAAATCATGGGTGGTATAAACACGATTTGTGGTATTTCACAACCTTGAGTGTGTAAGCAAACATGCAGGAGATATCGTAGCATATAAAATCATGTAAAAACAAGCATGAGAATAGAACCATGGGCTTATTTATCTGCCTTTTGATTATGGGAGTCATAGATTGCAATTACTCGAGCAATGAGGGGAACCTCTTTTCTCTAAATAAGCCTGGAATTATCATATGAAGAACAGACACACCTGGATGCTTTAGTCCAGGGCTAGGAGATTAGGTTAGAATAGTGCTTAAAATAAAAAACTTACTCATTTTCCAATGATTAATGGTGTAATTAAGCCTTTTCAATATAACAACGGAAGTCAAGGTTCATCCTTGTATGTCATGTAGTCTAATTGACATCAATTTTTTTGTTTTGATACATGGGTAAAATTGGTTAAATGCAACATATGTTTTTGTTATTAGCTTCATATGAATTATGTTGAAGTTAAATGTGTATTAATTATAAAATAATGAACTGAAAGAACATTGAAAAATAATCACTGAATTTGCAATAAACGTATTTGTGGATTACAATGCTATTCTAATTTGACAGTTAAAATGGAAATATACTAATATGAGTTGGGAGAATGTATACATTATAGATAGACATAAAATAAGTCCAATTCCATGTCAAATAGATAATGACAAAAATTAAAAATTGTAGATATTTCTCCCCTTATCTTTACTGGTTGAGTTTCTCAGGCAGTGAAGAAATTCAGAGCAAATGGAATTGGAACAATTTGTGGGAGATTCTATATTGGAACAGCAGAGAAGATACCAGATTCTGAGCTGGTTGACACAACTGGTGCTGGGGATGCATTTATTGGAGCGATTATGTATGGTAGGTGTGGTCAAGGACCTAAAAAAAGTTGTTTATTTTTCTATCTATAAGCTTCTTACTTGAGACTTCAAATGGGTTTTCCTGTTTTCTTTTGTTCTTGTGTTTGTGTCACCATTTAGGCTAGAAATGTAGCAAGAACATCCCCATTAGGCCACGCAAGTGGTGTATCTACAATGTTTTCTATCTTAAACTGAGGTCCTTCCCATATTTTCCTTTCAGAAATCTTAATGGGGCAAGTATAGAACCAGTTTTATTAACAACTTTGCTGTAGTATCTATTCAGTTGACATGATTTTGTTGTCTGAAGTACCATACAAAATCAGATTATGTAACTTCGCTCTTATTTTTTTGGAAGCTGTGTGGTTAGCAAACAGATCTAAACCTGCAATACGGTAATAGAACAATGGTATCAATGGTTAGAGACGGACGGGAATTTTTCGTTCAAAAGTAATACACTCCTACCTAATCACTTAAACAGATCTAAGAAATTAATGTAGTCCCCCAGGTGAAAGACAGTGAAGGAGTTAACCTTAACATGATTGTCATTTTTCCGTGTTTGGGTTTACTGAAAGATCTTTTCTTTGTTGCTTTGGATTTATATTGTGGGTAATTGATTATGCTCCCTGACTTACTTTTTAGCTATCTGTGCAAACATGGTACCAGAGAAAATGTTGCCACTTGCTGCTCAAGTGGTAAGTTGCCTCAAGATAAAAGGATATTCTTCGAGTAGTATTTCAAACCAAAATGGGAAAATTGAAAGAACTTTTTTTCTCTTAGTACTAATTTCATGGTAATTACTTCAGGCGGCTACAAAGTGTAGAGCTTTGGGCGCTCGAAGTGGTCTTCCACATCGGTTAGATCCTCGATTGGCATCCTTTTTATGATAGACAGAGACAACTGGTATTCCCCATCAAAGAAGCTTAACGCTCTTGTTTTTGAAGTCACGTTTACTGTGTTTGGTTCTCTGTGTATGTCTTGTTCTAAGATGTCCTATAGTTTGTACAGAATCATGAGTTGTGTGATTTTACTTCTCTGTTGGAGTTGTAATTGTTCTTTTGCAGAGGGAAAATTTTCTTGTAACCATTTGCTTTATTACATCTCCTATTGTATCTTGGGCATGAGACTCATCCGGTGGTTAGTTCCGGGTATAAGAACTATTCTTAAGAAACAATATCTCATGGTCAAAAGATAAACTCGAGTTTGGAAAAATGAGTTCATATCACCATAATGTAACTTTCAATGTGAGTACTCACTCGCTCAAGTTATTGGAAAATTACCCATCTTATTCTCATTTGACCTTTCCTTTTTCACATTGTAGCTGAAAGCCCGAAAGGCCTTCTAGCCTTACTTCTAAGGCTGTGGAATTTGGTATATTTCGGGATTACCATGATAATCAGTTGTCAAATTCTCACTTTTACAATTTGCAGACAATACCATATGTAGGGAGAAGCTGATTGTTGAAATATTTGGATGATTAAAGCAATTCTTAAGAGTTTGAGTTGGTTTCAGCCCAGAAGATCAATTTTAGCGAAAGAAACCTCTTTAAATTAATGTGGATGGTTATTTTTTAGGGTAATATCTCGCTTTATTCGTGTAGCGAAGGTTAGCTCCCATACATTTCTGGGAACGCTATTTGTTATAATTCTAGGATGCAAGTTATTCGGCAACTTGTTATTGATACTATGAGAACAAAGTTAGAACGTTTTGGGAGGGCAAATAAATTGTCTTTTTGGGGCACGAATTCTTTTAATTATTTATGTATTAACTAGGCTGTCCTTGTTTTATTTTTTCTTTTCTTTTCAGAGTTCTTAAAAAGGTGCTGAACATCTTGGTTGGCACATAAAGAAAATTGGCGAGGAGCTGAGGTAACTTGTAAAGTCCCAAGGGTGAGTTGGGATTGGATACCCAAACCAAAAAATGGTTGTCTTAGAATTAAGAATATTGATTTCTCTAACTTGAGTTTGTTGGGTAGGTAATGCCCCTTTAAATTTAATGGAAGATTTTGCCCGTTTTTATCAAATTACTCAATACAAATATATTGTCATATATAGAGTATTGGAAGGATGGGGACTGGGAGTAAGTTAGGAGATTGCAACATTATCTTTTTGTTTGAAAAAAAAAACATATTTTACATGAATTTTTATATCACAAAAATAGTTCAAGTGAAGCACTCAAGGAGGATTTTTTATTTATCCACACCGTGAACATGATTACAACTCTTCAGGTTTGGTTTGTTTTGACAATGGTTGTATTATGTGAGACTCGCATGTTATCGCAATGCTTTGCATTTGGCAACTTGATAGTTTGGGTGATTATCTTTTGTACAAGGCTTGGATCTTCGTCATGAAAAAACAAACTTAGATCTGTTGAAAACTTAAGGAGTTATTTGGTTTAAGAATACATTTCTTGTTTTCAATTTTTTTTTACTTTATTCTATTTGTTCAAAGTTGATAATTAAAAAAAATAAAAAAATTGTTTTTATTTATGGTTTGATGATTGCCTATACGCAGTCGATACTCACTTATTAAATATGCGAAAGGTGCAATACACGTTCTGTGACACTCTTTACAAATAACATTACTTATATTTCTTTAGAAGAAAACTTGAACAATAAAAAAATGATGATGCATGATAATGAGTAATGAGAACATAAACACGTGTTTCAATGCATGTGTTCAACCTTAAAGTGTTTTCGATGCCATTTTGTAACTACCAAAACTCTCCTTAGATGCCCACACGTCGTCCACTTGGTTTAAGGAAATGTTTATTCGTTCTAGATTCATTTTTCAAGAAATTTAGTAATTCAATCATATTTACGATTTTTTAAATTGAGTCTTCAATCGTCAAATAGAACTGAAATATAACATAAAAAATCATAATAAAAAATGAGAAACTAATAAGAAATAAAATTGTAGAATTACACTTTGTAAAATTATAATTATAAAAGGGGTTAAATATATTTTTTTTCCTTAACTTTGAATAAAAATTAAAATTAATCCATTTTCGAAATTTTGGTCCTATTTATTTTTTAAACTTTTAAAATACTTGAATTTAATCTTTTTAACTAAGTTTTGTTAAGTTTATTTGATGTTTAAACACATCTCATAATAACATTTAAGTTAATATTAAAGAAAAATATGTCAAATAATTTAAATATTATCATAACGTGCTTGAAACGTCAAATATACTTAACAAAATTTAGTTAAAATAATTAAATTCATGTATTTTTAAAATTAGAAACTAAATTAATCACAAAATAAAAAAATTCTTATAGAAGTTTTCTCCTTACTTTATTCTGGCTTGACCCAAAATCATGGGATATAAATCAAGTGAGGTGTTTATTATAATAAAAATGTGGAACAAGAGAGAGAGAGAAAGAATTTGATCTTTCCTTCCACTGCATCAAATGGAAAACAACCAAAAGAAGAAAACACAATTATCAAACATGGTGTAATTGGAAAATAATAAGTTTATACTCTTTTTATTGTTATTTGTGAAAACAATAGCTGCATAAGCGAAATGATACAAATGTTATGATCCTTGAAACATACTATTTGAAGTATTTGAACACGTAATTGGAGCCTTCTAACAAATACGTACAATCTATAGCAAAATAGGACTCGAAAAAAAAATGAAAATCATAATTTGTGAGAGAAAGCATCAACAGTGAACGAAGAAGGTACGTATCATTGAGTGTGGTTTGAAAAAGCAGCACACCAATAAATACAGAAGAACACACATTTTAAAGAATGAACACAGGAAATTAAATAAATGTTAATGACTACGATTTTGCTTCACATTTTTTGTAAATAATATTCTCCGTACAATCTAAGAAATAAGTTAAAAATATCAATTGACTTCAACTTTTCAGTCTTGTTGTTTTTAGTTTTTGGTACAAAGGTTATGTTTACTTTACGTCATGGTTTTCTATTTTTCATAGATGTTAAGAAAAATAACTAAAGAAGTTCAATATTTTCTTCTTTTGTTCTTACGAAATAGAAAAAAAAAAAGGATCATGAGCATCGTCTAATTTATGAATTTTGCTACATTAATTCCGGATGCATGTTCATACCATATGGCCAAACAAACATTAAATATTTGTAAGCATTTTTCTGAGTTTTTTAAAACACGTTGTCGCTTGGCCACACGTTACCCCAAATATTCCATTTTTTTATGGCAACGTTATGGCGAATTTGGTTTTTTTAAATAAATTTATTTTGATATGAAAAAAAAATAATATTGGGAAGTCCATAATTAACATTTTAGGAATCGGACATTTATTTCTTGTACAAATACAATAAATTCTCTAACGTGAAATTTATTACGATTCAGCTTGTAATTTACTTAGTAATAATTGAGAAGCATATTATTGTAAAAAAAAAAAACAAAACTAAGAAGCATATTATATAATATTAAATGTGAAAGGAGAGAATAATAAATACGACAAAAAAATTACACTGCAACGAATTAATTTATGAAGTGAGATACTGCCAATAACTGTTCTCATTCCCCATAAGACTTGATAGTAAATAAGTAATATTGAAAAATGTTACTGTATTTTGATATCAAGGTTCACATAGAGACATAAGGGTATATATTTAAATGGAAACCAAATATTAGTTTTTGAAATTAAACCATTTAATATTTAAAGAGGAAATAAATACGTTTACCAATATATTTTGTCATGCTATAGATATTAATCTAGAGATATGTGATTAGGTATGTTAAAAATATTTGTATCTCTTGACATTCATCTTTTTTCCTTTTTTCTTTAAAATTGGACATATACATAAAAGACAGTGACGTTTATGATATGTTTCTTGTCAAATGATGGAATCAAAATAAGAATATCTGGCACGTGGCAGTTATGATTTATTATTTGATTTTTTTTTCAGGAATCAATCGAAAAAAGTGTGTTTGTTGATCAAAACATTAATTAAAGAATTTCCATTGTGTTGAACGTTATTTTATATTTATTTTTATAATTATTTGGACTTGTATGAACTTGAGTTTGTTTGAACTTTAATTAAAACTTATGACATATTTTATTTTATTTGAATTTATTATTAAATGTTTATTTTTTAAATAATTTTGTAAATATTTGCGGATACCTGTGGATACCCGCGGATATGAAAAAAATAGACGGGTACACGTATAACAGATATCCGACGGATATGGATACGGATACAAGACGAATATTTATCCAGCGAATAAGGTACGGGGGAGCTACTACCCGTACCCTACCCGCCCCGTTGACATCCCTATTTGTGACATGAGCTCGAGATTAAATTAAGATAATTTCTTACTAGTTTCTTGCGAATTAAGACATTGAGATAATCGTTAAAAAACTTAATATTTGACTTAATGTTGGGCATGCAATGGTGACATAATACAATCTCGATGGGAGAAGAACAACGATACTTCATTAAGTCTTATGGGGAATGAGAAAGCATTTGCACTAAGAATAACGTTAAAAAGTGTAAGTTGTTGTATATATTTATATATAACACGGCTAAATATTAAGATAAAGATTATTAACGATACAATTAGAATGTTGTATCTATTTATGATAATAATTATTTGAATAATCCTAATTATAAATACATTCTTACATTCACATAAAACACATCTAATTTAGTGCAAAATATGGTTAGATAGTTTAATTTGTCGAAGATGACACCAATTATTATGTAACGAAGGTCAAATAAATTGAATTACAATCGATATTGTGTTTGGACTATTACGTTTTTAAAAAAAAAGTTATATTCTAACTAATAGTTATAATTTTTAGTCCAACAATAAACATCTATCTATCATTATTATAATCAATATCACAAATTCAATTTTTAATGCATAATTATTCAAAGAGAGATTGTTAAATAAAAATTGAGGATAAATTCAATAGAAATGAAAAAAAAAATATTGACAAATAAAATACAGAAGAACTAGAAGATATATATTTATTTTCTTTCTTATTTATTCTTTATTTTTTTTTTACTTTTACATATTTTAAGCAAACATTGCTCTAAAACATATATTTGATTATTTACATTTTGCATTTTTTTACTCTATACAATCATCAATTAATTAATCCAATTGTAAGCAGATATTTAATCACAATTGTAGTTTTTTTATTTATTTTTATGATCATTGTGTAGACTTAGTCTCTATTAAATACATTTTCACAAATGGGATATTCTACTTATCTTAGTTACATAATTATTGTCCATTAACTTGCTATTTAATATTTACTAAAATGTTAACGTCATATTTATGAGGGTACCATGTGATGTGATTCAAGGTATCAATTTGGCAAAAATAAAGTAAGATAGCAAATAAAATGGTAATAACCTCAAAATATAGTTAAATCTAAATTACTTCTGATCTTTTAACATTAATAATTATAAATCAAGTTGGTTCTTAAAATCACTACTACCGTTTAATTTGATTTATAAACATTAGTTCTGCCCCAAATTTTGGTTCTCAACCTCACTACATTTGTCCAAAACTTTTACTTTTTTTATGCAAGATTTTGCTTTGTTATTGATTAACTTTTTGTTTAGTTCCATTTATTTGAAGTATTTAAATAAAAGGGTAATTTTAAATTAAGCAATTCACTGAGAAGCAACACTCTTGTGAGCGAATGCGTGTTCCAATATACCCTTGTATTGTGAAGGCATTTCATGTTTAGGTTAAATGTTTAATAAAACATTTTATTATCTTTATTATTTTTATCTTTAATTTCTGCAACATACTTTTGTCAATTTTCCTATTAAAAATGACTTCTTAATTTACTTTAAATAGCTTTACTTATGAAGTTAATTTTTTCTTAACATACATCATAAAACTCAAATCTAAGTCTTAATTTTGTTGGCTTCAACCAAAGGGTAAGTGATGATATATGTTTCACTTAATTAATACTAATAGTTAGTTTTTTTTTTGTGAAAAATAAAAAGCAATTATTGTCACTAATTCAAAATAATTAACAATTAATAATTATCTGTAAGACTATCTACACTTCACAAAAAAATTATTTATAAAATATTTTAACAAAGTAACTCCTGTCATGTGAGTTATTCTTTCTTTTTCCTTTTTTATAAAAAAAAAAAGAGTTTGGTCCTAGAGTGGTTTATTAGGGTCAAAAAACGTTTTTACATATTAAAGAATAAGGGTTAAATATGTTTTTAGTTCCTGAACTTTGACCCAAAATTGGAATTCGTCATTGGTCAAAACTTTAATAAGTTTTGGTCCTTAAACTTTAAAAATGAATGAATATAATCATTTTAACCCAATTTTGTTAACTCTCTTTTAGATTTCGAATACATTTCTCAGTAAATATTGAGCCGAGAATGTGTCAAACGACATAAACAACTCCAATATTTACTGAGAACTGCGTTCGAAACCTAAAAAAAAAAAGTTAACAAAGTTGAGTTAAAAGGACTATATTAATTTATTTTTAAAGTTTAAAGACCAAAATTTAGGCCAATGATGAATTTCAATTTTGAATCAAAATTCAGGAACTAAAAACATAATTAATCTTAAAAAAAAAAAAGTCATATGAGTTGTTGTAATTACACATCTTTATAATATCATTTTTATCACTTTAAATAAATCAACTATTTCTAATAAACCCACACTGTACCCAGTACTTTAATAGTTCGATATTCATTTTACTTTTAGTTCGGTGTATTTTTATTTTAAATATAACCTTTAAAAGTACGTGAAAAGATGCTGAACATAAAAAAAAAACACATTCATACTGCATTAAAATAGAAGTAAGATCCAAAGAAAATAGGAAGCAACAGTTGTTGAACGAAGCCACTTATTATTTTCTGAATTTTTGTTCAGATAATTTCAAACTACTTACTACACTGAAAGTTGATCTGATATAAAATTAGAGAACAACTCCATCTGGTTTGAACCTGTCTTCGGTGTGACTCAACCACCCAAATTTTGCTCTTTCTACCTCTTAAATTCCCACATACTGTTCAAAGGTCTTTTTCTTCTGTCAACAAAGATCTTCAATATAGATAAAATGACAAATGAGTCAAAGAATTAGTTTGGTGTTATAACTTTATCTAATTTTATTAATTTACACGTTACAGTTTAACAAAATTTATATATATATATATATATATATATATATATATATATATTTTATTTTTTTTTTTTTATTTTTAAATATATATATATTTTTTTGTTTTT
>Ga0099822_1008576_pt1 | contig 13050 bp, 8 predicted proteins | sample CowpeawhiteBW_FD_76839 | JGI IMG/M metagenome (GOLD analysis project Ga0099822, IMG submission 76839) | Root nodule microbial communities of legume samples collected from California USA - Cow pea white BW | ecosystem: Host-associated > Plants > Roots > Nodule | place: USA: California | collected... | reverse complement strand
GGAACCTTATTTGCTTGCCATATCTTGGTGACACCAAAAAAGGTGTAGTGATTTTTTAATAAGAAAGATTGGTCAAAAGAAAATGCAAAGGAAGTTGTCACCTGTCCGTGAAAACCTTTTGTGCAAAACCTTTTACTGCGTTTGCCATTTAATTAGTTAATGATTGCCATTTAAAGCTGCAGACTTAGTCTAAGCAAATGATTTTGGAACTTTATGTGCTTCCATATCTTGGTGAGACCAAAAAATTTGTAGTGATTTTTTTAATATCAAAGATTGGTGAAAAGGAAATGCAAATGAAGTAGCCCACAACATGCATAGACCCAATTACGCAGTAAAATAATGAAAATAAATGCGCAATTGTTTTTGATGGTGAAATTCATTTCAAAATTAATTGATGAGCGGAGTGGGAAAGTTTTTGTCAAAAAATTACTACTGCGTCTGCCACTTAATTTGTCATTGTCTGCCACAAAAACTTCCTCGACCACCTGTGGGACGACACGGTCGCCGGCCGAAGGCCCAAAAATGGTCTCAATAAGCTCCGTAAGCACCACACCTTCAATTTTTGACCTAGCTCCGGTAATGGTAAGACACTGACACAAATCACAACGACCAAGTCAGTTTCCGATGAAAACTGAAAAACCCCAAAAATGCATTCGAATCCAAAAAGCTATGGTTTCCAATTGAAACCCTAAACCCCAAATTGATTTCCAATCGAAAAACCTAACCTGCAAATTCGATGCTTTCTACGATGAATGGTTTTTCGTCAACCACCGTCGCGAACGTTCTACTGTAATCTCGTTTTCGTCAAGCACCGTGGGGAAGAAAGGGTTTCCTGTAGGTGGGATGGAAGAAATTCAATCTGCACCGAGAAGGGGTTTTGATAAACCAGCAGATAAACCAGCAATATTTTGAATGTAGCGTGGGATTGTGAAAAAGAGTCCATGTTTCGTGAACCACTTCCTTTCCTTCACATTTCTCTCTTACACGTGCAATAAAATATTTTTTTAATTAAAAAATTCATTTAATTAAATCCACGTCAGTTTGTCAAAAATTTGTCACATTTTCTTTGTCAAACAATCATTTTCCAATATAATAATCACATTTTTTTTTTTACTTCAGATTTTCCTATTCATAACATTTCTTCGGTTGAGTAAGGAGGACTAATCTGATTCCATTTAGACTAAAACAAAAGAAAATAAAAATTGACTATCCTTATACAAAGAAGAACTAACCCAGTTGAATTAGAGAAGAAAAAAAGACTATCACAAGAAAATTAAATTTTGAGTGTTTCTATAGCATTAAGTTCTGATATACTTTTTCTTTTAGAACATGAAACTATAACATATACAAATATGAAATATATTTTATATAATTAAATTAAAATATATTTATGGTTTATGCTATAATTTATATAATTGAAAAATGGTGATACCTAGACACGGACATGTGTGTAAGTACTTCTGTGTCTCGGGTTTTTATTTTCTCGGAAGAATACAGTTTTTTTTCTTAACCTGTTGAATATCATGCTATATAGTAATCCTGAATAGAATTGCTATTTACCTTATCATACTCATATCTCGGTGTAAGTTTATAATTCTTACATTATCTATTTATTGTGCTTCTTGGTAACTTTCCTATTTCTTGAATATTTTATTTATTATTTTCAATTTAAAAAAGTATGAACTGTTTTTATCTATTATACTCTCCTTTTTATTTTATAAAGTAAAAATAAAATGAGATAAAACGTGAAACTTGAGAGCAATTTAATAGTATTTCCTATTGATAATTTAGATTTTGTTAGAGGCAAGAGTTAGGCATTGGCTTTGCCGCCGACAAGGTAACGGACGTTTGGTGTTCCGTGACGGTATGATTCATTGGACAATACGAAGTCGAGTCTTTAAATTTGATGTTGTCTTAATGGCAATTCCAAAAGCTGATGTTACTATTGAGTTTGTTTTTCTAGGCATGTGTCTGAAGATTACAAGCATCAGATGGAAAAATCAGGCATCATCTTCAGAGGTTGCTACGACAACCACCACTTCTGCCTTGCAATTCTCTTCTCTTTTCTCTTCTGCTCTTTATTCCTATCTTTTCGTTCTCCCAATCACGCACTCACATTCAAACACCTGAACCCATCCAACACCAAAAATCTCACCATCACTGATCCCTGCTTTGGCCGCTATGTTTATATCCACCAACTCCCTTCCCGCTTCAACAATGACTTGCTTCACAATTGCCACACCCTCACCAGAGGCACTGACAAACCCAACATGTGCCCGTATATGCAAAACATGGGTTTGGGTCCTGAAATTGCCACCTCTCGAGGGGTTTTAACCAACGACACTTGGTATGCCACCAACCAATTCTTGCTGGAGGTCATTTTCCACAACAGGATGAGGAAATATGCCTGCTTGACCAACGATTCCTCCCTCGCCTCTGCAATCTTTGTCCCCTTTTATGCCGGTCTTGACGTTAGCCGTTTCCTCTGGCTCTCTAATCTCACAGACAGAGATTCCTCCGGTCGAGATCTTCTCCAATGGCTCGCAAACCGACCCGAGTGGAAGAAAATGTGGGGCAGAGACCATTTCCTTATTTCTGGGAGGATTGCTTGGGATTTTAGGAGACAGCGCGACCAGGAGTCTTATTGGGGTAGCAAGTTCAGATTTCTTCCCGAATCCATCAACATGTCCATGTTGGCAGTTGAAGCAAGTTCGTGGAATAACGACTACGCAATACCCTACCCAACTTCTTTCCATCCCTCAGAGGACACTCAGGTTGTGCAATGGCAGAGAAAAATCAGACATCAAAAGCGGGAGTACTTGTTTACTTTCACCGGAGCTCCAAGGCCCGAGCTTGAAGGTTCTATCAGGGGTAAGATCATAGAGCAGTGTCGAGCTTCGAGTGTCTGCAAATTCGTTGACTGCAGCTATGGTGTAGAGAGATGTGACGACCCGGTGAATGTTATAAAGGTGTTTCGAAGTTCCGTGTTCTGTTTGCAGCCTCCCGGTGACTCCTACACCAGAAGGTCCATTTTTGATTCTATGTTGGCCGGTTGTATTCCCGTTTTCTTTCATCCGGGCAGTGCTTATTCACAGTACAAGTGGCATTTGCCTAAGAACAGGACAGGGTACTCTGTGTATATACCCGTGAAGGATGTAAAAGAATGGAATGCAAGTGTGGAAGAGGTGTTGCTGGGAATTCCAGAGAGTGAGGTGTTAGCAATGAGGGAGGAGGTTATAAAGGTGATTCCAAATATTATTTATGCGGATCCTAGGTCTAAGTTAGATTTGTTTGAAGACGCGTTTGATTTGGCAGTAAAAGGAATGGTTGAAAGAATAGAGAAGGTGAGAGAGGCAACGAGGAGAGGGAGAGATCCCAGCATTGGTTTTGCAGATGAAGACCATTATAAGTATACATTTTCACAGAGTTAGAGCTAAAGGAAGAGGTGTATTATGTGGCATGTGGTTTCATGATATTAGTAATGCCGGAAAAACACCATTGGTAGTTGATATGGAGAATCTGGCATGATAAAGTTTTTGTTTTTGGGTGCTCTTGCTTTTTTATGATTGGCTTGTTACTTATAACTTAGAAGTAGACATTGTTAGTAAGTTGGTATTTGAAAAGAAAAATATGCATTTGACAATAACAACATAAGTACATGTGTGTTGTAGCATTTTAACCCTGTTTATTAGTTACGGTGTGTGTCTGCTCTGAAACGAGTGTGCGCCGACAGTGAGTTTTACATGTGAGTGGTGGTGTTGAAAGAAAAGGGCATGGGATGCATGTGAATGAGTGAGAGTGATAAAAGATAGGGCATTGAATTGACTGACTCCCCTATTATCGCCTGCAATTAAGGCCCATTACACGACTCTCGCTAAAGCTACCATTGCGGCCTCTTCTTCTCAAAAGCCTCACGCACTTCAATTTCCTTTTCCAAAACATTTCATGTAGTCAAACTTTTGTCTTTTTTTTTACCTTCTTTTTCTCCATCCATCTGTTTCTTGGTAGTAATCAAAAGCGATCAAAATTAATAAAACGTGTTTTAAGTTTCAATACAAATCATTTAATTTCGCTTTAAAATTCTTTTCGTTTTTTTAATTTTGCTTTTACAAATTCTCTCCTTTATGAAGAATTTTTGTGCTTGGTGTCATACTGATTAAAGAAACCAAAATTTTACTATAACTTTTGTATTTATCGTCATTTTTTAGTTGTCTTTTCAATAGATATTTATGAGATTATTGAGCCTATTTCAATATATCTAATTTATTTTTGGAGTAATTATTTCAACTTTATAGGTTTGCATTTTATATTTGATATGCAAAGCAGTTATTATTGATGAATGATAATATAAGGGTACCTCTTACTTGGTTAAGCTTATTTAATGGAATTTAGTTTTCGTTTGAATGAGTATCTTTGAAATGTTTTTGCATGTTTAGCTGCAACAACGGCTTCTATGTTTCTTGATCAATATTCTATTGTTCAAGAAAGTTTTTGGGATAGTATAATGTTCTGCATCCATTTCACATGTTACGGCTAACTATAGTGTATATTTCGCGGCTCTCTATACCTGCATCCTCTGTAACTTTTTCCTATGATTAAGGAAACCATAGAAAATGAATCTAACAAGGATTTTTTGTTAAGAGGAAAAAACCTAAATATTAGGAGTGATAAAATACGTTAATTTTGTTTATTAATAACCAATTAAAATAAAAGGGGCGAATTAATCCGTCGTAGTAAAATGTTTCGTCAAAGAATGGATCAACAATAAAATGTTTCGTTGTAGTAAAATACGTTAAATTTTCATATTTTTAACAATATCTTTTGCATTTACGATATAGCGTTGAGTGTGATCATTAATAAATATTATTTACTTATTTTAAAATAAGTGCTAAATTTTAAACTTTTTATAGATAAAAATAAAAAAACTACAAATCTTAATGTATATTTAATTTATTTTATAAGAACTAAAAATAACAATTGTAAATATTAGAAAGATGGAAAGCAAATTTTTTTATAAAAGAAATGAAAAACTGTATACTTTACGGAAACTAACCACATATTTAAACTTAATTTTTCATTAAAAATTTTACTATATGCATATCTAAGACCATTGTGTGAATTTAACATGGCAAAATTGTTTTTATTGTGTTCTGTTTTGGAAACAAGTTCCGGTTACATTGTTTTATTAAAAAGAAATTTAACATTTGGATGAAATATCTGTAGTATTTTCATTAAAAAGCACGTTTTAGGACAAGTGGGGTGTTTTAATAGGGGGTTCTAATAGTAGCTATTCATGGAAGAGTGGGCTCAACTCCCATCAGCCCAACCCAGTGCTTTGAACACACAGAGCCCAGAAGACAACGAAAAAGTTCAGAGAGAGGAAAAAAAAACCAGTGTTCTTCACTCTCACTGCGCTCACCACAATTGAATGGAATCGTGTTAACGTTCTGTTGCGGCATTAAAGCAGCGCAGTGCTGAGAAAACAAGTATGGAAACGTTTCAGTTATTCTCTTCCTCTGCTTCTGGCTTCGGAATCTTCGATGATGCCGCACAACAATCGCCTCCCATACCTCCTCCTCCTTGCGTTGAAGTCCTCCCTTCTGAGGTTTTCTTTATTCTCCCTTCGTCATTCTTTGAAACGACGTCGTTTCTAATATTCGTTATTTTCCCTCAAAATTAGGTTCCTTCATCCGCCAAAAATAACTTGGACTCAGTTAATTTGGATGGAGTTACTTTGTTAAAGGTAATTTTTTTTCTTTGTCTTCAAAATATTGTGGGAGATTATAATTTAGTTTTATTGTTTATGTTATTTTATGAACGATTCTCAGGGGCGCGTGAGTACCCAACAAGTTTTTGGCTTGTCCAACTCCGATTTAGTTCCCGGGAAATATGAAGGTGGTGCCATTTCGTTCCTTGCATTTCTGTTCATTCGTTCATTTCCATCTTGCCGATGACTGAATCAGTTCAAATCTTGCTTAGGAGGACTGAAGCTGTGGGAAGGTTCGCTTGATTTAATTAAGGCCCTTCGTTCAGATATCAGAAGTGGTCTTACATCATTTGGCGGGAAGCGAGTATTAGAGGCGGGTTTCTCTTTTTCTAGCTGGTTGTGTTTGTCTGTCAGGTTGTTTAGACTTGAGTTGAAATTCTGAATGCATATATGGAAGGACTGTAGCTATTAGCTAGTATGGAGGACAAAACTTAGGTGTGTTAAAAACATATTTAAGTTTTTATACTAGATATAAGATAGAATTTCGGACTTGCACTGCTTAATGCAATTGTTGATATAGCTTTTAGAGTGGAGTCCCAGGCATAATTGTTCACACAGAAGGATACACTTTGCACGAAGCAGGTGCACACATCGGAAACCGTTTCTTTATCAAATTTTCTGATTCCACTGCACTGCACTTGATTGGATACTAATATCAATATATCTGCGAGTTCTCTAAAGATTGCCTGCTTCATATTATAGTCTTGCATTTGCTGAAGAAATATTTATTTGTGGATTTTGCTTTTGTCTGATAGTGTATTGAAGAAAATGGCATTTATCGCGGGGTTCAATTTTAGAAGATCAAATTATTTATTGAAAAAAATAACAATCATCTTTGAATAATTTCTCTAATATCATTGATTGTATTTGTTAAAACCTTTCAAATTTGTAAGCAAGAATATCCCGGGGATAGTGACTGCCATAAGGCACTTGAACATTGCTCAGCGGCTGTCTTAAAGGTTGTGTTCCCAGTGTCTTATCATGTTCTTCCGCATCCTGTTTAAAAACATCATGGACGGTTTGATATTTAAGGATAGCAGGCAAATTTAATTGTATGGAAATAATGAATTTGAGACCCACTCATGCAGTTAATTACAAAGATAGAGTATGAATTTTTATTCTTATTTTTAACCTCCTTCCTAGTACAGTGGTTTTAGTCACCAAATGTTGAGCTTTTCTGGGATTTTAGCAGGACTTATTTCAATCATTTTGAATTTTTGTGTAATTTGAGTATGTGGCTAAGATATGTTGTACTTCTTTAAGACGAGCTTGTCTATAGAGTTATGTATCGTTTCTTAATTCTAATTTAAAGTGCATCATAACCCTCTAAGGAATATTAGGGTGGATGCTCCGTTTACTTTCTCATAATAGAGATTCTACAAACTCGCTTTAGAGGGTTTTTCCCCAGTTTATATAGAAATTTATTAGGAAGATACGTGAAATGTATATGTCTCTCTTAGTAGAAAAGTTGTCCCTCTATCTCAGTTCCTAGCATTAAATATTTTATTTTCAGGTGGGATGCGGCCATGGATTGCCTGGAATCTTTGCATTGCTTGAGGTGAAACTAGTTCATTTTAGCTTTGCTTTAGCATCCTTAACTTTTGGAAAATATAATAATGTGCTTATTATGGTTTCTTTAGGGTGCTGCTGCTGTACATTTTCAAGACTTCAATGCTGAGGTCCTACGTTGCCTCACCATTCCTAATTTAAACGCAAATATTTCTGGAGAATCTCAACCATCACCATCCAACCCGACAATTTGTGACAAGGCAGAAGTTCGCTTTTTTGCTGGTGACTGGAGTGAAATCGATAAAATGCTCCCTTATGTTAGTACAGATGATAATTGTGGTGGTGGTTATGACTTTATTCTGATGGCTGAGACAGTTTACTCGGTCAGCAGTCTCCAAACTCTTTATAATCTTATAAAAAAGGTATTCTTTTGTTCATTGACAAGAGCAAAATTATATTTCTATGTTGAGTCATGGCATTGTAAATTTGATTACGTTTATCTGAGTGTTTTAATGTCATGTTTCTAATTATTAAATATTGTTTTCCTTATACATCGAAGTTTTTAATACACAGTGCCTGCAAAATCCTGATGGAGTTGTATACATGGCAGCAAAGAAGTATTATTTTGGAGTAGGTGGTGGAAGTCGGCGATTTCTGTCCCTGGTAGAAAAGGATGGTAAGCTAGTTCTGACATGAAACTATATTCACGCTGGATTATTATTCTGAATTTCTGATTCTTTGTATGTTATAGCCTTTGCAGTTGCATAATAAAAAGTGATATCCTTGATATGCAAACAGTTTATAGTAATTATCTACATATTCATCCTTTTAACTCGTTGGTTCTCTGCTATAAGCTATGCACACAGTGATTTCTATACGACCTGTTAGCTTGAATCTTAATCACGGAGCAATGCCGGATGGGAGTCATGGAAAGATTGGTCACGTTATGCAATGTTAACTATGAAGAATATAATTTCATCCTTATACGATTGTATACCAGTTTAGCAGTCACTGTGCTGGTCCAATGATGTCATAATTTCCTTTTTATCGGTCACTGTTGGTCTCATGATGTCATAATTTCCTTTATTTGTGCAGGTGTCTTCAGCAGTAGCCTGGTTGCTGAAATCACAGACGGTTCATCTAATGTGCGTGAAGTATGGAAGCTTTCATTCAAGTAGTAATAGTATTTTCTTCCTTCACCATTCAAACTATCCCAGGTTTATCTGGTTTTGATTTCCCATGCATGCAAAAGGGGCTATGGGGGAAGTTGCTGTAGAAATCGTGTGGTCAGGTGAGAATCTTATCGTTCCATGCTATACCTTTCTGCCTTTACAGGTTTTTCTTGTGGCCTATTGTATTTTCTATTAGGTGATGCAAATATATATAATGTTTCTCGTGTGTATTTATTTTGATTCCTAGAGGGATAAGGTTTTTGTTTTTGTTGTACTTACTTTTATTAGATGCAATGCATTGCTGGAGATAACCCCTTATCCAAGGAATCAAAGAATGATCATAACATGAGGGGAGTAGTAGCAAATCTGTCTCATAATTTTAAATTGCAAAACTCCTATAAATATGGTAAACAATAGAAAGATTATATATTAATCCAACAACCCATAAGATCTTATATAATTATTGTTTACGCAACCAATGATATAATTCATTTTCTTATTCTAAAAGGATCTTGAGGAACAGAAGTAATTATTCCTAATTTTTTATGTTTTATTACATTATTTGCAAGAGCCGGAGAAACCACCGTGGACTATTAATTATAAAACTCCATTGGTCTAATCTAACTTATAGCACCGCAAATTATAAAACCCTATTTTAATTCAATTATTTTGCTATAAAATTTTATTTAAATTAACGGGAGATGAGGGCGAAATATTTTGAATGTATTAATTGTAAGATTTCATCTTCCTTCCCTCGCGCTGCCTTATTAATGCTACCTTAATTTCATTACCCGTTATTATTCTTTTTATATTTGTTATTTTTAATGCGACTTTACATTCAAACAATTTTGTATTATGAATTTTGATTTTAAATTAGCTTCTAGTTTTTAATTTGATTAAGAGCCATTATTTTTTTATGTTTATGACGTTGATGTTTTTATTATTTAGTTTTTATCTCATAAACTTAAATTTTCTTTCATGTTTGGCCTTTAATCTGAAGGCCTTTTAATTTTGACTCAATTTCCTCGTCTAAGGTTGATATTGGTCAAATTTATAAAAAATAAAATAAAATAAAAGGAAGCATTTATGTTGTCAAAAATATGTTTACACCGTTTAAAGTACATTTTTTTTTTATGTTTATTGACTTCAACTTATTTTTTTCACATGCTGTAGTAAATAGTTGAACATTAATAGCAATTTTGTAAACATGAGAAAATAATTCTATATTACGTAACTGAATCACAGAGCAATGGAAATTAATCTTACCAAAAAAAGAAAACAAGAAATAATCTTATAGACATTAGAAAAAGAATATAATAATGAGGCTAATTTCCAAAAACTGCTTAATTTTATTTATTCAAAACTATTAGTTTTTTAATGAGTGTAAACATTAAAAAACTTATTGGAATCTTAGCATTTGATGACGTGTACGTAATTGTATTTATCCTTACCAAATTATGGACATTAAAAATATACAAGTGGTACACGCAGATGGGACATTAAAATTCCAACACATCAATAACTAATGCATATGCGTAAACAACAAATACTTGTAACTTGACTAAAATTATGTTATGCAACACTTAAAATTTAACCTAGTTGGCACAGAAAGAAGGAAAACATGTTGAGAACATAGTGCTACTAAATTGTCTAAAAATTGTAATTGGATAAATAATGTGATTAATATCTTATGCGAGTTATTCATCGCTGGAACTGTAGAAACCGGGGCATGCTTAGTTCGTTATCGCATACGAACTATTTTACAAAATACAAAATTACTTTTTATATGCATTTTGTTGTTTTGTCGATAGAATAGAACCAGATAAATTTGTTGAATTCCAAGTCTGGTCATTAATCTAGAAAGCCATAGTCAAATTCAGAACACATTTTTTCTCCGAGGTTGACGATCAATCACTTCTGTCATTTCTACACGTCAATATGCTTTGTATTTCTATTTTTTTGTCTTTCCCCATTCTCAAAGTTCCTTTTTATCTTTGGTTAAATGGGGGCATGGACCAATTTGTTCACACACTTATTATAAGTTGGTGGTAACCACAAAGGTACAAAAAACTGTAGACAGACAAAGAAAGAGGATTTTTAGATGAGATGAGCTCAACACATTTATGAAACTTCATAGTCTTCACAATAGCATTATTTATAGAAAAATAACTCATTGCAACCACATCATAGATAACTTTGTTAAAGGGAAATAATGAGATGTGTGCTTAAATCCATATATCTGAAGTACAGTCACCACCAGGATATCTCATCTCATGAGCAAGAGAAGGACCATCAGGCTCAGTTCCAAAGTCCACGAAGAAGTTAGGGTTGATTTTCAGGCCACCTTTCTCAGTATCAACATCAATCTGTATTATGTGGGAACCCTGGTGGACAAGATCTGGATAAAATTGTTTGTCCCATGTACTAAATAATGAGTTAGTTGCATACAGCCTCTTCCCATCTAAACTCAATTGAATCATCTGAGGGCCCGCTCTCAACTTTTTCCCCTGAAAACCAATGTCTTACTGTTAATATCAGCCACTTACCAGTAACAAGACAAATAAGTTTAGAACAATATTATTATTAAAAGTAATGTTTCACTCATCTCTTATCCATTTTGACCAATTCGTTTGTATTTGTCCAACAAATAGTTAACTCCTAACATGTATTATGCGATAAGTTAGAATAGGGGAAAGATTGCAATTACCTGAATCTCTGGAACCTCAGCTTGCCAAGTTTCTCCATCATCTGTTACAGCTACTATAGGGCTTCCTTTCTGGATAAGTCCACCTACCCATACTTGTCCAGTGAGTTTAGGATTTTTAAGGTCCTCAATGTTATATTGCCTTATATCCCCGTGAAGCCAGTTCACAAAGTACAGAAACCGGTCATCAAGAGAAATCAGAAAATCAGTTATAAGCCCAGGCATTTCAGGAAGAATCCAGTTTTGCACTTTCAGTGGTTTCACTGATATGGAAACCTGCAAAGTAAGCTTAGTCTGTAAGTATTGAGGATATTGATATATTGATTTTGACGCGAGAATAGATACTATTTTGATATACCTCATGGCTCCATGATCCATCTTGGTTCTTGAAGAATCGTATCATGTTACTTGTCAATGCACTCCCAACAAAACCTGTATCTTTAGCAGGATCATGCAAGAACCTTATCTGCATTTAAGGTACATTAGTTATAAAATATGCCAGTTTTGCAAATTGGCTTACAATTACAACTGCAAAAGCAAGAGGAAAGTACAGTAATAGTTAAATCACACACAGGTAGTAAACGGGCTTGAAATACAAAAAATCCAATAAATGCATCCCCAACATCTCCCCTGATTATATTAACAACTTGCCTCCAAGGGTAGAAGCCCTGAATCACCAAGGTCCAGTGTTTGTCTCAGTTCGCCCCCAGGCCAGTCATATACATGGAGATGCCTGCCATATAATCCTTCAGAGAGATGCTCCAAGTTAAAACCCTTCGTGAAAGCTTTGGGAGCACCCCATGATGTGCTTATCATAGTGTTGTGTCGTGGTTGGTACCAAAAGTCATATCCATATTGTGGACTGTGCCCTGGTTTCTCCCACCTAAGCAATGTCAAGCAGGATACAGCATAAGTTTCAAGTACAATTGCTGCTAGTCAATGATGTAAGACATGTAATGGTTAATACACAAACAATTATGTAAATGAACAATTCTTTGTAAACATATTCACTAAATTCGTCTTCTCAGCCTTGAACTTTATTTCAATGTATGATTGACACCATTTCATCTGCATGCATGTCACCTAAATCCAAGATAGGCATTTAAAACCAGAGGATCTAACAGATTCATGGAGCAAGCACATGCAGGGATGAATAATGTTAGGTACAGTCAGGAAATTTTCGACACTCCAAAAAGCATTCTCACATTTCTCAATCAAATATCTAGAATAGTAGTACCTTCCTTTCACGTTAAACTCTGAATCAAGAAGAAGAAATCCATTGCCTTCAGCATTTCCATCCTTATCTCCAAGACATGAGATCATAATTTCCCCAGAAGCAAGGCAGTGAGACGTGTGTGGATAAGCTAATCCAGTCTTCTCAATGATATCAGCAGGATCAACAACTTTGTGCAAAGATGGAGCCTTTGGATTTGTTTTCACATCAATAACATACACGCGACCTGATCTGAAACATGACAAAAAGTAGACTTAATAAGGTAATTTAAAAGTAGAGGAAACAAAAAAGGCAACTAGAATAAAGTTGATATATTTCGTAAGAGTTCCTCGAATTCAATAAGTGAGCAAAACATATATGCGTTAGGAAAAAGGGAAGAAGACAAAAGAAAAACTCCACGAAGATGGTGCTCTAATTATGGCATAATTTTTTTTTTTTCACACAAACACGGTTTCCATAACGCTTTCATGAATTCCTGTTAGACGATGACATATTCTCACTTTTCTTACAACCTGAATTCTTCCGAAAAAGCCAAAAAGGAAAAAAAAAAAAAAAAAAAAAAAAAAATGTCGGATAAAATTAAAAAAGAAAAAAAAAAAAAAAATGCTGCAAACAGGAGAAAAAAAGAAAAAAAGGAGGGGTTGTTTGCATGAATGGGGGAGGG
>Ga0099822_1008575_pt1 | contig 13050 bp, 4 predicted proteins | sample CowpeawhiteBW_FD_76839 | JGI IMG/M metagenome (GOLD analysis project Ga0099822, IMG submission 76839) | Root nodule microbial communities of legume samples collected from California USA - Cow pea white BW | ecosystem: Host-associated > Plants > Roots > Nodule | place: USA: California | collected... | reverse complement strand
TAAATATATATATATATATATATATATATATATATATATATATATATATATATATATATATATATATATATATATATATATATATATATATATCCTCAAATGGAACTAAACAGACTATCAAATAGAATTTATTTCAATCGTAATTAAATGAAAAATAAAACATTTAAAAATGAGATTATTAAACTTTCTTAACATTAAGACAATTGTATATGATTTTCTTTAAAAAAATAAAATATGGTAGGAATTACAACAACAAAAATATTACAGAAACCACAAATAAAGAATTAGTTTAAGAAACTTGTATAATAATAATAATTATCAGGAATGTATGAAATTTCAAATCTAAATTTATTTTGACTTGGCATTGATTATCAACACAATTTTTTATTGCCTCGAGCAAGAATAGGCTTTAACGTACTGGCTTGCATGTTGGCCAAATTTATGTATTTTCATAATTGAAACAACTATACTATACAAATGATAAAACTTATTAATATAAAGGGCTTTTGCTTTGAGTAATGCACCAATCATTATAAATTTTTTATATGTGTATTCAATTCATATAAATAAATAAATAATTGTTATTACATGTGTAGTTAATGGGGGTTAATTATATTTCACATACATTAATTTGATTTAATTTTTTTAGACGTGTTTATTCTTATAATTGATGCACTCTACTTGTTTTATTATTAAGCATTATTTTTTATATTTTATAATAAATGACAACATATTTTATTTGATATTATAGTAAAATAAATTTAACTATGTTTTTAGTCTAAATTTGAGTCAAATTTGTTTTTGTTTCACAAATTAAAAATAACAGTTAATTATGCAATTAAAAAAATAGTTTCTGTAATTCCAAAAAAAATGCATTTTTTTAACTTTATAGATGTCAACCACATTAATGAAATTGATGATATGAAATTTGAAAGTGCATATATGGTAGATGCTAACAACGCCATATACTAACTTCGATTAACTTATCTAAGAATCAAATTGTAGGAACTATTTTTTTTTTCTTTCATAATGTAAAAAACTAAAAATAAAATTGCGTCATTTCTTTGTCGACATAGCTGTCTTATTTTCTAAGCTTCGCAAGTAAATCAAGTCCAAACGCAAGCATCATGGTTCTAGTAATGGGTTGTACCGAACAGTGATTTAATTATCATAATCTACTACTAATTTTTAATTAATTAAAAACTAAAAGAGTTACTTATAATTTTATTTGTTAAGTATGTTTTTAACTTTTAAATTTCATATAAAATTGAAATTCGTCTGTTTTAAATTTTAATATATTTTAATTTTCAAATTTCAAAAATGAATGGATGAATAAAGAAATTAAATAAAAATTTATTATTTTTATTATCATTTCTTACATGTTTTTTGTCATTTTGAAGAAAAAGAAAATAACTTTTTTGCGTCATTTAATACTTTTTAGTTTCACATTTTTTTTATCTCAAGTTTTTTGTTTGGTTTGATTTTTATATATTTTCTTTTTAATAATTATGTCCCTTAATATTTAATTAGATTTTGATAGTTTACTTTTTAATCTTAATTTTTTAAAATAAATTATCTATTAAAAATAAAAGAATATATTTATTTTTAAAAGTGATAAAAAGAAGTTGTATGTAAATGAAAACAACATAAATCCAATTTCTTCCGTCTTTTGAAGCATGATGTTAATGGTCCAATTATTTATTTTAATTTTATTATTAATAATAATTAAATATATAAATTTTAAATGTGTTTATTTTAGTTCTTCTAAAATTATTGATCTAGTTGGTTGTACTATCTTGATAAGTATAACAAAATAGACTCCCATAACTTTGCACGGAAATCAGGCATTAAAATTACATTTAATTTAAACATTATTTTGGTTCCAAAATAATTTTTAAATATCTGTCACTAATCTTAGATTAGAGCATCAGAAATAGAATCTTATTTTTGGGTTCACAATAATGATAAGCTCAAAATGAATTATTTTCCACGTGCAGACACTCAGCTCCTAACAACATTCTGGCTAAGGAAAATATAAGGAACAGACTCTAACGAAATGAGTGTTCTTTTTAATACAATCAATAAGCAGTTTAGTGAGTCTAGTGTCTTATTTAGTGAATCTATCAACACTCTTTCGAAGTTTTCTGCTTATGTCATGCTGGCTGCAGAGAATAAATGCCTCATTATTAAGACACCACAAGCGACTTCAATTTCATTATCAAGATAAGGCTTGGAAAAAAGTCGTAGCAATGCGGGATCATCATGGACATTTTATGTTCATTTGGAACGTGGCTATAGAAATACACGAGTTGAGTTCATGTTTCTTTTAGAATCTGAGTTATCTGAGTTCCATCCTGATTTTATTCTGTTGGCATGACTGGCAGATTTATCTCATCCTGTATTCCCTCGTGAATTTTGCCTGTTTTAATCTATTTTCTCACCAAAAAACTTAAAATACCAATCAATCTTATTTTCTGGTCAGTCGTACAACAAAACCGCTAGCAGAAGTAGCACTACCAATGGAAGGTTAAAAGTGCGATCGATAATAATTTTTCATCTTTGCTTAACTAAACTGACAGACAGAAACATTCAGTAAATTTCGTGCAGATTCATGATGTTTTATATCCTTGTAATAAATTCAAGATTTAGAACTGGGATTCCAAAGTTTGTCTGATGGTATAAATACAAGCCTCTATATGCCTTTTTGTATGTATTTACCCTTTAACTTTTGCATTGGTAGGATGAGTATTTCTTACATATAAATATTTAGGGAATAATAAATATTACAGAACGTTGAAAATGATAAAAGAACGTGGTATTCGTCCCCAGTAGCCCACATTACATGTGAAGGGAACTGCTCTCTTGTAAAGGGACATGTAAAAAAACATAAGGTGTGCTATCGCTCTTCTGAGTTGAATTTGTTCCAAGCTTCCTGGATATTGAAACAGGACAGAAAAGGAAAAGAAAGAAAGCAAAAATGAGAGGTCGAACATGATAATTAATAAATGAAGTTCAAGATACTTTATCCAACTTAATGTTTTTTCATCAGAATGAGGGGTGTTGGAATAACCAACTTGCCATGTATATGAAGTAAGAAACAAAATGCAGAACGCGAACGCTCATGACATTCTAGCTTGGGGAAGGAGGTTTGTAAAAGGTCAGATATCAACCTCACCACGCGCATTAGCATTATTGGCATGCTTGCGTGTTTGCATAATTTCACATGCAAATGTGTATATGATGTGCATGTGCACTTGATATAATAGAAGCTCTGCAACAGCATTATGGTTCGCTCTGGCAGAACTTACACATGATTCACATAAATAAATCAACTGGAAGATGGCACGCATGAAATACCTTTAGGAGATCAAAGACTTTTTCACATATGTATTTGTGTTGAATACTTGCTCCACGTTGCTGTAATTTGTCGGGATGGACACAAAGGGTGGCCTTTCTGTAAGCTTTCTTGACAGCAGCAGAAGTTATAACGTCCGTCAGTGGGATTGGCTGCCACCCACTATCAGGCCCAAGAATCTGACAATGTGAAAAAACTAGATAAGAACCACATATAACGAACTATCAACAATTAGAAAAGATTAAGAAACCAATTTAGTCTCATCTGTTTGAGACTAGTTCTAGTGGACCTTCAAATCACCTCCTTACTGTCTTCAGTAAAAAGTAGTTCAGAATAAGAGAGGAGAAAGGAGTGATAAGGGTTATTTGAGAATATGAAAAACCTACATATTGCAAGGTTGAAAGCAATGCACGCAAATTTCCTTCTTTTCCACTTGACCACCTCCTGACTTCAATATCCAGGGTTTCTGCTAATCTCTGCAAAGAGGATCAGACTAGTAATCAACAAAATGTTGAAACAACAAATCTGAACCTATAAAAAGCAACAGTTTGGACATAAGCTCACATTTCTCTCAGCTTGCTCCTTCTGAGCTACAAGGTCGCGCATGTTCTTTTCTTCCAAAGCTTTTGCCTTGCATTTTCCCGAAAGTCATCGTCAATCTCATTTATTTTATAAGTACAATTAATGCATGATGAACAAGGTTAGAGAACTTACTGCACGTTCAGCTGTTCGGCGATACCTCTCCAGTCTAGCCCTACACCTCTGAGCTGATTCACCTTCTCGTTCTGATCTTTCAGTAAAAGAGGAAGCTTCAAGCAAAGGACAATACCTGGTCAGGATTATCTAGTGGAAGCACTAAAGTGTTGTTTGAAAGTTTATACAAAAGTAAGTCATGGGTTTGATGCATCACATACCACCATAAACTGAGGAGTACGGATATCTGGAATGAGTGGAGGAACTAGAGTTCTGACAAAATGGATCCAGCATATCCTGCCATGTAAATATTATAAAGTCAGCAGGCAATAATGAAATTTATCACTTGCATATTTAAGTGGGTCTGTGAATACTTACTGAGGATGAAGAGCCCTGTCTTCCGCTGTTTCTGGAAGGAACGCTAAATTTGTCAGAGACAGACCTCCCTAATCGTTCTCTGGACTCAAATGCCGCTCTCTCAACCTTTACTTTTTCCATTGCACGCTCTCGAGCCTCAACAGTTGCTCTTTCTACGGCAGTTCGCTGTGCTTTCAATCTGGCTTCTGCAGCAACCTTATCAGCATATGTTTTGTCCCTAGCCTCAGCGCATGCCTTTTCAAGTCTTTCTCTGGCTTCAGCCAGTACTCTCTGTCGAGCTTCCGCAGTTGCTCTCTCAAAGGCAGCCCTTTCTGCTCTCTCCCGAGCTTCAGTATATGTTCTATCACGAGCCTCCAAAGTTGCTTTATCAACTGCCATCCGATCCTTTCCTCTTTCCCTTTCCCTTTCAGCCTCCAGCACTGCTCTGTCAACAGCCATTCTGTCTTTCTGTCTTTCCCTTTCTCTCTCCATCTCCTCTTCTATCTTTCTCAAACGATCTTCTTCCAACTCTCTTTCTCTTCTTATCCTCTCAGCATCTTTCTCTATTGAAGCAGAAGTTTCATCAAGACTTTTATCTTTGCTTTTGGTGGAATTTGATGCATGACCTCTTTCAGAAGACTTCTTGATATTTACCGCTTCTTGTACTGTAGCAGGTTCATCAGCTACTGTGTTCCTTCCATAATCAACACACACGTTAGCATGGCTTAATGACATTCGGTCCCGGCTCTCTTCAGTGTTTAGTGAAACATTCACATGTTGTTTAGTCTTTACTCTCTCACCCCATCCATCAATTGTCCTCACTCCATTCCGTGCATCAAATTCCATTTGAGGGGCTGGCTTAGTTTCCTTTGTGCATGCCTGTTCACTGTTAAAACTATGCTCGTTGACATTGACATTTGTACTAGTGCAAGTCATCTTTCCTGAATGCTCTAGTTCTCCTTGGGACATTTCAAAAGCCCCTTTTTTCCCAGTATCCTTCAGATTTTCCGAACATACCTCTTCCAATTTCTTTTCATCAATCTTGCAGGCAGTGACACTCTTTCCAATTTCTTGGTCAGCTATAGGGTCTTGACATAGCTCCTTTATGCAAATATTTTCTTCATGAATGGACGATGAGTGAGCAGACACAAGATTGTCATCACTCTCTGTATTCCGTTCCTCACTGGTTTCTTTTGCAAAATTCAAGTGAATCCCTTTCCCATCACCTTCTGTTTGTTCCAAAGCTTTATCCACACTGTATTCACGTGATTTATCCACAGTTCCTTCGCTGTCACATGCTAGGTCTGATGGGCAATCGATTTCTTTCTTTCTCTGAGTCTCATTTCCAATATTCATTTGTAGTTCTGGAGCTTGTTTCAGAACATTCTGAAGCCATATGCCTTCACCCATATCTTTTAGTCTATCTCCTTTTCTATACCCATCACAAATTTCATTAAGTTTCTCTTTACCTTGATCTTTTTCGCAAGGCTCATTTTCCCCTAGCTCAAAAGTCACTCCAGATCTTTTCTCGTTCATTTCTAGTTCAAAGTCCCGTTTAAGTCCCTTTTCATTCTTTACCTGCTCAAGAGCATCCTTTAAGCATTCATGATTTTCTTCCATTGTACAAGAACCTTTGCGGCTTTTCCCAACTTCATTTTGACATGTCTCCTTCAATTGCTTCTTCTTGTGAATCTGTGTAGCTTCAAGGATAATTTCATCTTCTATTTTGTAAGTCATATTTTCCTTGTGGCTATCCAGAGTACAGGCTTCATTTGATCTTTCGAACTTTTCTAGCTTAACAGAATCTTTCACCCGTTGCTCACTCTCTACACCTCCAAGAGCAGAAGCTTCTCTTTGAATTTTTCCGTTTTCTTTCATTCTCTGAGACTGTTTATGCCTTTTCATACTCAGTAGTAGTTGTTCATCCTCTTTTTGTTTTTTCTCACTTTCCATATGCTTCATTCTGCACTGTACTTCACTGAGCCTTTCTCTATCAACCTCTTCTGATTTCTCAATCTCAACTTGTTTGTGCTCCTTGCGTTGTGTCTCGAACATGTCTTTTAAGCATCCTGGTTGATCAGTTTTAGGTACTTTCTGATCAGTTTTTCCATGTAGACTGACCACTCTTGCCTTCTCACTCTTTTCTAGCCCAAATATTTCGGCCATTTCCTCGTTCTTCACATGCTCTCTCTGCCTGAACTCCTCATCAGATAACTTAGATTTTTTAATGGTTTTTCTCTGTTCATGAGCCCCATTTCCTACTTTGTATTTCTCCTTGCATTCCTCTTGCTGAGGACCTTCAACTTCTCCAACCTTTTTGTATTCTGCTTTAACGTTGAACGCTTCCCTTTCTTCCTTGCCACACTCATGCGCTCTGATATCTTGAACCAGTTTCTTAGTATGGCTATGTTTTGTGGGCGTAATTACCTTTCCAGGCTCTTCTGTTCCCACCAATTCAAAAAATTCAGTTGCTTCTTTCCACATCCCAATTCCAGTACTTCTATCTGATTCTTGAGATGACCTGGACTCCTTGATATGCGTTTCATCAAACACGTTTAGAAGTCTTTCCCCTTCTAACAATTCCAGAGTTTCTGGGGCAGCCTTCCCAGTTTTCTGCCTTTCATCTGTGAAAGAAATTTTCTTTTTGCCGATTCTCTGCACACCTTTATCATTCAAACTATCAAATTTAGTTATATTCACACTTGTCTTTGCTTCATTAACCTTTACATCATATCTTGAATCTGCATTGCTTTCGGAAAGCCTCTTCTTTCTCTCTTTCAATTCCTTGGCACTCCTATGTTTTGCTTCAGATCTATGCATGACTTCTTTGATAGAAGCAGCAGATGAATTTGTATCAACCTCCACATCAAGGAAAGGTGGCGAAGTATCACCAAGGGTCTCTTCAATGTCAATCCCCTCTTTCTTTGAAAGAAAACCACCAGTGTATTCCTGTTTTGCATCCAATACAGGTGGTGGCCGAGAAGGGGGCGGCACTTGAGAGGGTAGGGTTCTGAGGCTAATGTGAGACACAGTTATGAATGTTTCACTGGAATGAGAATCATTTTTGCAGCATCCACTGCGCAGATCAAGATCACTACCAAAAACCTGTTCACCAGATGTAAAATTAACCGGAAGTGACACCATTTCTCTATGGTTTCTCCTTGCCTGGCTTGCATTAAATTCCATATCGAGGTCAACATCATCAACAACCTGTAAGGAAGGATCCGTCCTATGAAAGTGCGTGGTTTCATCAAATATTTGACCGAATTCAGGAGCAGCACGCAACTGACTAATAGTACTTTTTCCCTTTGACATATCTTCATTGCCTGTACCATTTACCTTATGATACAAAACGTTGAACTCTGTAATTCCATCAGAAGACCGGAAATGATCATCATTTGGCATGCCTTCGTGAAATCCAAAATGGTCCAAGTCTCCGGAAAATGAATCAGTTTCCACCGGCGTCCTACCAATGAAGAAAGAACACGGTTATATCGTTGCAATATCAAATTCCAATCTCAGTAAATTAAAATATAGTGAGAGTAGAGAGAGAGTAAAGCACAAAAAATAGATATAAAGAAAACAAAATCTTGCAACAAAAAACTTCTAAAAACACAAAGAAATACTGAAAAGCGGACAGAAGCATTTGACAACAGTAACACCATATACAATATATCTGTAAATCCAAAGAATTCACCATTTAATCGACAAAAGAATACTTATCACCCTTGCTTTAGAAAAACGGGGGTGGAGTAGGATTACGAAAAAAAACAAACCCAGCGTCTTCCTATCCTATGCAATAACCAGAAGCAAAAACCGTAGTTCCCGTTGCTTCATATAAAAAGCCCATTTTCACTACCATTACCCCAAAATCCTCAACGACGAAACTAAAATCACAAACTGATACTAAAATGCACAAACTCATTGCCTTGAGTTTCCACTGCGCATTAAAACAAAACCAAATCCAATCATGCATTTCAACGAACAATCAAAACCAAACTGTAAACACAACAACCGCGATGGCATTTATACATACCATGCTTCTTCTTCTTCAGCATCATCACCGTCGTCTTCTTCGGAGACACTGTCGTGAAACAAGTCCTCGTACGAGAGCCGAAAATCGAGGCCGTCGAAGCCTCGGAAAATTTCGGAGTAGTCGCACGCGACGTTTCGGAAGTCGAAGAAGACCTCGCCGTCATCGAGCGACGGAAGATCCAGCACCGGAATGGCGGAGGCGCGCGGCGCGTGGAAGCTGGAGAAAATCTCGCCGTAGTCCTCGAAGCGTGGCGAGAGGGAGTGGCCGCCGGCGAACCTCGTCGCGCCGCCGTATACGTGGTCGTATAGAGTTTCAGCCGGAAAACCTGCGCCTCCTGCGGCGCCGGTAATTTTCTTGGAAACTGTGACGGGAAACTTGTTTGGTTGGCGAGAATGCGCCAAGCTTTCCATGAGAACGTTAGGGTTGTTTCTTCTTACAGTTTTTTCTCTCAACACGCTCGCTCTTTTCTACTTTGTTTCTTCACTTTCACTTTCTCTCTCTTGCTCCTTCTGCTAACTGAGTGCAGACACTGCTCGGAGTCAGAGGAGGACGACGAAACCAGAAAAAACAAAAAATGAGTGATGAAATTGAAAACGAATGGGAAAAGGTGGTCACGCCAAATGACCAAACAGCCCTTTTTTTTTTTTACAACTTTGGTCTAGTCTCTGATTTCTATTACTATTTCAAAATAACCAATAATTCTATAAAGAATTTACGTAGATATTTTAAATAAAGATAAAGACTATATAATTACATATTTTAAATAATGATATATAATAAAATTGTTGAAAAACAAATACATTTATCGTTTTTCTTTCCAATTAATAGTACATATTGTTTATACTATTACATTACATAATGATAAATTATTGTGTATAATAAACTATATTATTTTAATAATAATGATAGTTTTTAAATTATACTTTAGATTAATTAAATGATAAAAATATCTAGGGACCAAAACAGAAACCAGAATGACTTTAAAATAAGAGTGATGTGATGTTGCAACTTCTTCGATATATTTTCTTCTTTTTTTTTTCTTTTGAACAAAATAAATTAACAGAGTAATTGATTGATTAATTAATTAAAGGAATGAAATAATTAAAATAGGTAAATAAAAGTGGTTACGAGTAATCACGCGGGAAAGAAGAAGAGTTGTTAAGCTTAACGATAGCATGATGGAGACATGCCTGCTACTTTAACGCGTAAAAGATCTTCTAACATCGTACACAAATATACTGTTTTCTATTTAATTGTAAAAAAGAATAAAGTTATTCTAATTTTATTTTTTATTTTTTATTTTCGTTTGCTTTTCAGGCGTTATTGCGTTCACTTTGTTTACCAGTGTGCGATAAAAATCATTAAAAACCTTGATAAAACTCATTGCACATGTGGTTATTAACTAGTATTTAAGAAAGTATTTTGAATAAAATTTTGAGATAATATTTTTTATCTTGTATATTAATTGTTACCATTAATAAAATTTTCAATTTTTATTATGATTAAAATTATCTGATAGATGAATGGTGTACATTTTGGTAGGAATACAGGGGACCTTTTGTCTTTGCTACCAAACAAAACCTACACCGTACCATTTTATTTTAAAACATAGAGACAAAAGTGACGCATTCATACAACGTTGGAGTGAGATTTGTTATGTCTAAAACTAAACTGACTTCAAAGTTCGTACATTGCACGAATTTCAATTTTTTATTATTATTACCAATTCAGTGTCCTAGAATTTAACAATAAGATGATTATTTTATTTTTAAATTAAAATCCATATATTTTTAAACAAAAATTTTCAGGGATAATTTTTAAAAATTCACTTTACTGTCGTATTTATTTTTCATTGTAAAAAAATGTTGCATTTTCAGTTGAATTTTTCTGAAGATTGATTTAATACAAGAAAAAATTTATCCAATATCTCTTATATACAAATAAGAAAAGTAATTATCAAACCTAGTGAAAAAGGACACAGATAGTAAGTTATTTGTATTATATTATATTATTACAATACGTAAATTTATTTCCATTTTTATTTTAAAATACAATTGATAACGAATAAAATATGAAGTATACAAACCAAATAGACAAATGTCTTTTACATTTTACTATATATAGTTAAAAATTAAAAAGTAAATTACAATCTTAACAAATATAACTCAATTAATAAAAGTAATTGAATTCGTAAATCTATTTTATATTTGATTTGGAAATTAAAGAATGATTATATATATAATTAAGTAAAAGTCTAACTCAGACAAGAATTTATTTTAAGTAAAAATTATCCTATCTTTCCACAACTTTATTCAGTACATGATTAATTACATTTAATTTTAATGAAAGTCATTTTTTTTTTCACAACTTGAACAATTAAATAGAAGTTGTCTCGTATTCCAACAACTTCAACTGCACAAGTCACAAATGGTCAAAGGTGGAAACCACTTCTTCATATTAAAGTGGTGTCAATAAGACACAACTTAGTTCTAAACCTTTTCTTTTTAAATCGACCTAAAAATATAATTAAAAAAAAAAGTTAACCTAGATTGGTAAAAAAAAAAAACTCAAAACTCCAAGCATGTAAACAATAATAAAAAATAGTTTGACGTGGTAAAAAGAATATTATATATCTAATATTTTTTTATCAGATTAAGTATATAATAATAATAACACTAAAGCAAAGCCAAAGGTGAAATTAAGGATGTGATATTTACATAAATTGAGATTCCATTTTGTTTTCATGTGAGATATACATTAAAAAAAAAAACTTTCAAATAAAAAAAAAAACTTCTGTTAACCAAAATGTTTCAGAGCCTTCGATTCAAATATTTTGCAATGAACTTCAAACTTCGTCAATACCTAAATTTTCAGCAAAGGAAAATATAAAAACCTATGTAACCCAAAATACCAGTGTGTATGTTTTACATGTGCAACACCATAATTAATTAATTCCCAAAATGTAATACAAACATATTTTGCCTCAAATATGCACAAAAGTACATTTCAGAAATGCCCAAATGCATCATACATTAGTACAAAAATGTATATAAGATAGGACCACCACCAAATGAAGTTCCAAATTGCACCCAAATGTAAAGCAACAACAGTTACACCAAAATGTAGTCCGAAATAGTAACACTAATAGGTACAAAATCTATAAAACAAGTACCAAAATAGTCCAAATTTGAAACAAATTGAGAACATGTGCAGCACCAATACACACTAAATGCAAATTAATACACATAAAAATACATTAATATACAGCACTAATACACCAAAAATGAAGTCCTACAATGAACCAAAATCATAAATTAGTGATATTCACTCTCTCATACACAATGCCACACCCCAACTTCCATTCAAGGGGTATTATGTCACAACTACCTCCATGTCCAAATATGTAGATATACCTAACTTTTTTTTCTCTCTCTTTAAATAATTAGAGATTTTACTAGATAATATAGTTAGCACAGATTTCTTTAAAATTGTGTGATTATGCATACACAAAATCAAATTAAAGATCATAATATAAGATGGTTCATTTCTTACAAATTTATACTAATTTGTGACTTTCAAGCTTTTAAAATATTTATTATCCTAAATTAGTTAAAACTCAAATAGTTGGATGAATAAAAGAATGCTACAAGTTTAAATGAGAAGGGAAGTTGAAATAGGAGCCAATTTTACTCTTTTTTAAACATAAAGGAACTTATGTGATTCAAAAATTCTTGAAAGAGGCAAATTCTATAGGACTAAAAGTCAAAGGTAATTAAATTGCCTTTCTAATACTTATTTATTTCTTATATTACTCATTATTGGAATAATTTTATTAATTTAAAAAGTTTCTAATAATCTTTTATGAGGAAAAATATTGCAAAGATTTAATTTGATCCTAGTCGTTCTATACATCTTTTCCATCCGCTGTCTTATTAATTAACAATTTTAAAATAGAATTAAATAATTTCGTAACATACACACAACTATTCTCAAATTTTATATTCTTAATAGTTTAATATTAAAATTACTTTTATTGTCCTGCATTAATAAATAACATAAAGGATAATATTACACCTACTTCCGTATGTCCAGATCTAGGGACTACTTATTCATGTAGATAATACAACTTATTTACAAAATTCAATGTTAAATGATAATTTTTTAAATATTGTAATTGGGTTTTTAAATATAATTGATGCAATATCTACTCTTTGTATTTACCGTAAGATCCTAGAAAATGGCGTTTTAAAAGTGATAGTGGTTTAAAAATAGTGAGACTCGATAATTTTAATATTAAAAGCTTTTAGTATAAATAGAATTGTTATAAACGAGTTTCATTATTTTAAAACACACTATCTCTCTAGAAATCACTTTTCTAGAGTTCTCTGACTTCTCTGGTCGTCTAATTGAAGAACTGAGACCGTAGGATTGATCCTCTCGGCAAGCTCTTCAAATTGGACCGATCAGTTTCTCCGTTCGCGTAAGCTGAGTTTCCGCTCTCTTTTTAGTCTTTTTCTGTTTTCTGTTGCATGCAAGCCCTCTTCCGCTTGCATGCGACGTTTTAATCATCAGTATGAGTCTCTGTTGATCAATGATCATAACGGTATGT
>Ga0099822_1008574_pt1 | contig 13051 bp, 3 predicted proteins | sample CowpeawhiteBW_FD_76839 | JGI IMG/M metagenome (GOLD analysis project Ga0099822, IMG submission 76839) | Root nodule microbial communities of legume samples collected from California USA - Cow pea white BW | ecosystem: Host-associated > Plants > Roots > Nodule | place: USA: California | collected... | reverse complement strand
TAATTTATATTTATATATATTGTTTTATTATATAAATAAATGATTTTTATATAAACTGAAACATAATATAGATTATATATATATATATATATATATATATATATATATATATATATATATATATATATGAGTGGATGGAGATGATAAGGTATACAGTGTCAAATTGGTATATGCTAAGCCGTAAAGTAGTTCAATTGGAGAACAATCAATAGTCTTTGATAGTATATAGAGGGTTAAAGGTGTTCTAGTTGTACTTCATTTAGCATGGTGTGTCATGTTAAATGGTGTACCTACAAAGGTCAACCTTAGACTTAGAGGAGTTTTATTGAACAATCATAATTGTGCCATTTGTGGGGACAGGAAGAAAGTATATAAGTCATTTGTTTTTTAGCTGTAAAGTTGTCAACAAAGTGTGGAACATGTGCAAGAGATGGATAGGGATTTTGAGTGCACAATATAACTAGGCTCAAGAAAATTTTCAACGGTTTCACTTAATTGAGCTTAGTTACAAAGAGAATATAATCTAGAAAGGGTTGTGGATGGCTATCATGTTAAGTATATGGAAACATAAGAACAATTTAGTGTTAAGGAATGCCAAATTCGATGCAAAAGAAACAGTTAGCACATCTCAATTAATAGTGTGGGCATGGCTGAAACATAAAAGTACAAAGGTAAGTTTCTCCTTTTCGAATTGGTGTATGTGGGACTGATTTTAATACCTATAGTCCATGTTTATTATTTTGTTTGTAAGTGGATTTACATACAAAGGATGAATTGGAAGATGGAGGAAACAAAAGTTGTTCATTGTTACAAAAATGTAATGAGTCACCAAGTGTTATCTCAGTCAAAGTGCAGTAGGAGTTATCCTAATTTGGAAAGCAAGCCACTTTGATGACCGATCCTAATGCATTACGTACATTGGTGTGCAAGTGTAGGAAGCAAAAGTAGTCATATAAGATGGAAAGGTAGACTTAGATAATATCTCAAGGATAAATTGTTACCACCCTCGGTTTAGAATGAGTATTTGCATGTATAAAATCTAGATTGGATGGTTTTATGTGGAGATATTTGAATCGTATATGTTAAGATCCAAATAATGATTTATATGAAGACCTTATGTTAGAGAACTTTGTACATATCTTTTTGTATAAAGATTGAAGTACTTCAAATATTTCAAAATATATATATATATATATATATATATATATATATATATATGTGTGTGTGTGTGTGTGTGTGTGTGTGTGTGTGTGTGTGTATGTTACAAATAACCATCTCACCATCCTTTTGATATATAACAATCTACAAGGGAAATGATCCAATTGAATTTATTTAACCCATGATGGAACTTAATTAAACCAAAACAAATATAGAAACTAAAATGAATTAAAACCCAAAATATAGGATTAAAATAATAATTAAACACTTTTTTATCTATTATCTTCTATTTTTTGTATAAAAAATGTTAGTTTAATTACTCATTTAATCTTTGTTTTTGTCTAAAAATGTTAAGTTAGTCTTCCAATTTTTTTATTTTAATTTGGTTTCGATTTGTGCAAATTTATACAATTTGATTCTAATTTGTGAAAAATTAATGCAATTTAATATTTTTGTTAAATTTTTCAAAATGGATCAAGAATTCTTCGTCAAAAATAAAGTTGTTAATAATAATACTTTGTTTGAATGTAATTTAATTTGATGAAAAATCTGTAATTTGTTTAAGACATCTAACGAAAATAATGAAATTACATAATTTTCTCAAAAATCATAATAAAACTGTATCAATTTTCACAAATTGAAAACAAATTAAGATTATATAAAATTGGATGTCAACTTATAGTTTTAAATAAAAACAAAAATCAAATGGGTTACGAAGAAAAAAAAAATCAAAAGATTCATGTACAGCTAATATTTCTATTGTATTTTTAACTGATACTACGTTTCAAGATATTTTAATTCCGCTAAAATTGTACTATGAGCTACCATTTCATTTTATCAAGTACTTTGACCTATTCCTCTCTTTTAGTTAGGTGATATAGTACGAAAAGAAGTTAGTAGAAAAAACGTAATTTTGAGGTTATTTAGCGCTAATACTGCGGTAATCAAGGGATTTGTGTTGAATAACATTACAATTATTGCTTAATTATGTTTTTTTTTTCCCTCTAGTTAAGATTCGTGAGAATTTAATTAAGAGTGGGAATATGTTTGGACAAAAGAGATAATACTAATCGTGGCCCACTCTTTTTCATGCAAAGCACATTATTTTATTTAGGGTTTAGGATTTTGTCTTACATGCTCAATAATTAAAGTGTGGGTATGGTGAACTTGCGTGGAAACTTCTTCTCCAAACTAATAAAATTAAGAACTTTGGATCATTAAATTTTACTCATCTTCATATAATTAATATAATTCTGTATTATTATTAGTATTATTATTTTTATTTATATGCTAAAAATTAGTTTTATCTATTGTTGATATATGAGATTTAACATTTTTTATTTTTATTTTCATATTCTTTTGATTACTCAATAAAATTATCATATTCTGACCAAAATATTTTTGAGAACTTGTCCTGTTTGAACTTGCTTAGGGAACACATCATGTAGGAAATTTCTACGAGATTGAAAAAGGAAATAGAAGAAGTCTCTTTAGAATCCAAAGGCGTTAAAAAAAATGTTTTGCTCATATTTTCTTCCTAATAATAGTTATGTGGAAATGCTTCAACTTTACCTTTTTAATTTTTTTTTATCAGATTAATTACAAGCAAATAGTTACAAAGAAATGTCTAAGAAACTAAGATAACATTTTGTTTAATTAATACAAAAAAAAAAGTTTTCTAGCATGAAAAAAATTCTTCCCTTTTTGTGAATGGATTTAATGACTACATATACATCATTTAATAATTAAATTATTTAGAAATATATTATTGAAAGAGTTTAAGTTTCATTAGACTGCCAATATAAGAAGGAAAACTTATTTTTCATGACAATTGTCACATGAAATCCTGGTTGTAATGTAAAATCATTTTCATTTCTAAAAATTCTAAGACGATTTTAACTAAATTTTAGGTACGAAGCATAACATATAATTTATTAACTTTTTTTATCTTCTTTTGTTGTTAGATTCAATAATTTTATATTTGAGCAAGCCTAATATTTATTGAAGTAAATCTGACTCATAGATATCTACCATAGTAAATTCTATAACTAGTTCAACAAGTGGGTCTTAATGTATAATTTGCCTAAAATAACATTGTATAAAAAAGGTTTATTAATAATAGTCACAGGTATAATATTGTGAATAATATATTACAAAAAAATTATATTTACCTTTCTTAAAATGCTAATAATTTCACTCATAGTTTTAAAATAAATATTCTTTTTTCTTTTATGTTTGTTTTTAATAAAATAAAATAAACTGATATTGATATTGCATATAATTTTTAAATAAACATCTAATATCTGGTATATATTTAACTAATAAAATTTCTAAGTAAAGTGATACTTACATTTATTATTTTAATTTAAAATTTTTAAATTTAAATTTAAAACAATTCTCTACGCTCTTTTTTGTTACTTTTAAAATTCTATTTTAAATTTTTTATTTAGTTTTTAATTAATGCAATACTTTAACATATAATAAGAAAAATGAATATCACTTTATTAAAAAATTAAAAAAAAAAAAAAATATATATATATATATATATATATATGTTTAAACATTGTAGAAGAGAAGAGAGTTAATTAAAACATAATAAAGATATTTAATTTCACCTAAATTATAAACAATCTTTTTTTTACATTAATATATTTTATTATAATTTAAAAACAAAAAAAGGCAAATGTATAATTGCCATTAATGTTCACGCGTTGTACTCAAATAATTCAGTGGAAAGTAATGAAAAGATGAGCTCCGTGATTGACGATCCAAAATGTCACTTTGCTTCTTAAATATTCTATCAATTACTTTTTCACACCCACAAATTCCTTACGTCTCACCCCCTTTCACACCGTTTAAGATGTTCACATAATTTTACATTATTAGATTATTACATTGTTAGAAGTTATCCATTATTTAATAATTTTAGTGTCACTTTTGTAATTGAAAATTAAAAAAAAATGTTAATATCTTCATATTGATTTTAAAGTACATAGATAAGAATAACTACATGCAACATCAATACATAGATATTTTTAAGCATTTACGAGCTAAGAACCTTTTTTTATCACTAATAAGCATTTCATTAGGTAAAAAAACGCTGAAAACATCACTAATTAATAGTATCTTCCTTCTATAGTCTCTACTGATTTCGCATAAACCAAAAGCCAATAGTTTTCAAAGAGAGACACAAAAGAAAATAAAGGGAAAGAGTTATTCCCAAAACCTCAACTTGCATCACATTCTATCACGCGCACCCTCTTGGGGCAAATCCGACCCGAGAACCCGCCAAATCAAACACAACCCGAAATCCTTGCTGTTGAATGTTTCCAATGATAGAAAGCCCACTCATTGTTCCGGCGAACGCAAAGCAGAACCTGCCGCTGTTATCCACCGGAATGAGATAATTCGCCGCCGGTAACGACACATCAGCACCGCGAAAATGCAACACCACGGTCGGAACCTTAACCTCCGGCAACCCCGAAAGATCATAACATGTGTCGAAAAGCGAGAACTCGGGCGCGCGTTTCAAATGCGAAGCTCCGACCCGAAACGCGTCTCTGAGAGCCACGTAAGCAGGTCGCGTGAGGCGCGTCACGGAAGTCCCCGAGTCAATAATCACTCCACCATTCCCGGTCGAGTCGATACGAAAGAGCGAAGCCGAAATGCCTCGAACCGGCGCGCCGCCAACGCTGATTCCAAGTAACTCGAGATAATAAAAGGTGTCGAGTTTAGGGTTATTAATAATAGGAGTGAACCGCGCGGTTCGCGAAACGGCCGAGTCGCCAAACACAATCGAAGACGGTTTGGAGGAAGCGGTTCGATCAGTTAAACAGTATGAAAATTTGTTGTTGAACCGGGCTCCGGCTTGGGTTGGAAACGACAAGCCGCCGCGACCTAGGCCCAACAAACCTGCGGCGCCCACAAAGAGGCCCTCGTTGTCGTGGCCGCAGCCGAGAGCCACACGCTGGACTTGCGCTCGTCGGAACGTGAGAGTTTCTATGGAGAAATCGCCGAACGTGAACGAGCCGTCGCCGTAGGAAACCTGATACTGGCAATTGCTGCTTTTCCGGCTGCATCCCGGCGAGTCGAGGCGGCGGCAGAGGGGGGAGGAGCAGGGTACTCCGGCGAAAGATGAGGACTTTGAAGGATCGAAGATTTCGTCGGTTTGGGAGTAGCATTTGGCGCAGGGTTTGCATTGGAGCCAAACGACGTCGCTTCCAGTGTCAAGCACCATATAGACATACATCGGAGGAGTTCCCACGCCTAGGCGCGTGAAGTACTCGCCGCTACCCTGTGCAAGACCCGAGATCACGGAGCTGCTGAAACCCGACCCAGAAGTTGTAGTCCGGGTTTGGTTCAATGAGGCCAAGGAGAAGAGAGCTTTGACTCTTGCGCCGTCGCGTTGGAGCCTTAGGTGGAAGAGTTGGGAGGGGGTTTTGTTGAGAGAGAGTGCGTCTATGTGGTGGAGATGAACGGAGATGGTGGACGGGTCGGGTTCGGGATCGGACCCAGAGGTGGTGGATTCGGGCCAAGAGAGTGTGGGTGGGTTGGGGAGGTTATGGTTACGGAGAATGAGGGTTTCGGAGTTAAGTGGTTCAGTGTACGCGCCATAGACACAGATGAAGAAGGTTAACAAGGAAGAGAAAAACTGAAACTTTACTTTCTCTTCCATTTTGGAGAGGAAAATGAGACAAGAGTCTCAGAAGGTGGAAGCCAGTTATATAAAAAACTGAAAGGTTTTTCTGGAACTGTTCCATTTTTTATTATATTTTTCAACTTTCCATTTCCTAATTATATAAAATAAAGTATCATGTTTCTTAATATATAATTTTCTCTCAAGTAAAGGTGGTAGAGATATTTAACATGTTTATATATATTAAAAACAATAGTAACTTGTTCTAAGATTAAAAAATAACCATTTTTGTATTCCATTTACAAATTCAGTTAATTTAACTGTTGTGGGAAATCATGAATTTTTACTTGTATAAGGAAAAAAGAGTGAGAAATTGGTAAGACCAATTATAGTGCTCGCACGACTCTGCTTTAATGGTTGGTTGGTGAAAGTTTGGGTTGTACTTCTCAAAAGTGCTGCTAATGAATACAGTGAACTTTATGAAACTTTGTCTGAACTTGTTTATTTCAAATAATTATAATTTGAAATGAAGACATTATATAATAGGTACCAGCTAAATACACCTTAAAATAAACTCATTCGTTTTCACACTGCTGAGTGCAGTAAATGGCGTGGGCCATGTTTGGTTCCAATTGGATTATGTTACTGTTCTTAAAAGATGTACCAATGTGAATGTTTTGAAGATTTACGTGTTATTTCTATGACCGATGATGATGTGGAAAACATGTTGGACTTTAATATCCTAGACCCTTATGAATCCTAGGAGAAAATTTTCAATATGCAAAACTTGCTCATTAAAGTGAAACCTTTTATTTTGTCATCATGTTTTTTTTTAGTGAAGTCGCTTTCTTGTTGTCAAAGCAAAAACCTCATAAATTTCCTGGAATTCTTTTCGAGAATATTAATATTGTTGAAGAAGCACTCTCAAAGTTTATTAAGAGAAGTAATGAAAAAATTACATGCTTGAGACTTTGATTATATAAATTAGCTCCAAACATTTTCAGAGGACCTTAAAATCTTCTTTATGATTGTTAGAATTTGAAGATGTAGAGATGGTGTAAATTATCACTAACTTGTGATGGATATAATTACATACTTGGTATTTGATGGTGTTGTCAATGATTTTATGAATGATAACTAAATGACCATATGTATGTTTGGGAAAACTAATAAAATCTAATTAAATGATTTTTTTCACTTTTAATTGATAAAAAATAGCACAAAGAAGAGAAAGGTTAGATTGGATTTAAATTGCAAATAAATTCAACACACACTATGATGTTTTTAAGACTTGCTGGTTCCTATTGAGGTTTATATTGAGACTTGTTTGATTTATTTTATTATATCATGTTTATATTTTATTTGTGTATCTATTGTATAATTATGAATTTTAGGTCTAAATCTTAATATTAAATTTGTTTAATATGATATATATATATATATACTCATATTTTACGTAATGTATAAAATTTTATGTTTAAAGGATAAAAAATAAACTATTTGCCATAAAGAGATTGGAATTCAGAAAATTACCATGACAGTAATTGAAATATTTTATTCTGAATAATGAATAAAATTTTTTAAAATACAAATAATTATTTGTTATTTTTAAGTGAAATTGCTAACAATAATTGACTTTCCTTAAAACCAGAAATGTTAATTACATTAATTTTATTAAATAAGTTAAAATGGTAACTAGACTATACTAGTGTCTGTGTCTATAGAGTACGATTGAAAACGTTTTTCCAAATTACAAATAATTAAAAAGTAAATATAAAATTGGAAGATAAAATTATTGAATAATCAAAACCACGAAAATCTCTACCGATCAATGAAATTTCTTTTAGAAAAAATCATTTTAATATGAGCTTATCTTAACTTTTTTTCTTTAAATCTAATCTAAAATATTGTATATATTTTATATTCTGGATTTAAACTTTACACTATTAAATAATAAAGCTTTGTATGGTTACAACTTATGTTTAAGTGTTATTATATATTTGATTTGATTTTTTTACAATTTGAATATTAAACATGTGCTATTTTAAATATTATTAACTTAGTTAAATTTTTTAGTGTTATTTTATATTTGTTAATAGTATTCTAACTATATAAGTTTAAGCTAAACGACTAATTATAAGCACATTCTAAATTATTAATATTATTTCGATGAAAAAATAAGGTTAAATTATGTTTTTTGTCTTCATTTTCGTAGCAAAATATCAATTTGATTCTTCTATTTTTTTATCTTAATTTGATCACTATTTTGAGAAATTTTATGCAATCAAGTTAGTTTTGTTAGTGGTGTAGTAACGACATTAAATGGAGTGTCATGTGTCAATTCTTGGATTTTTTTAATTTCTTTTGTTGAATTTTTTATTTATATTTTTTTTAAAAATTAAAATTTTTCCACATGTCAAATTGACAGCGTATCACGTTGTAGTAACAGTATGACGTGGCAATGACATTGTCACGTGTCACTATTATACCAAGTGTCATTTTTTCTATTCTCAATTTGGTCCCAATCTTTTTTTTTTCTCAATTTAGTCTCAATTTTTGTAAAAATTGAGCAATTTTGTCCCTCTCCATATTGAAACCAAATTTAATTTCTATATAAACGTATACAATTATTTCTATCAAAATTGATATTTCAAGTAAATATTTTTAACAAGATTAAGTTTATTTAAATTTATATTTTACATTGAACTTTATTTAAAATTGTTTTAAAGTTGTTAATAGAAAATAATACTAATAAATAAATAAAAAATCATAAATTATATTGATATTTTATTACATCATACTTTAATATTGTTTTTTATTTGAATTTATATTTTAAATAATTTTATATTTTTAAAATGTGTAAAATTCAATAATTTATATACAAATGCTTGAGTTGGTGTAAAAATAACAATTATATAAATGTTAAAAAAAACAACTACTTTATGTAACAATTAAAAAAAATAATTTAAAATTTGAATTTTTTTTTAAATAAAGTTGAATATGAAACAAATTTAAATAAATTTAGTTTTGTTAAAAATATATAATAAAAATATCAATTTGAATACAAATATCAAATTTAATAAAAATATCTGTAAAACAATTATATAAAAGTTAATTTTTGTTTCAATTTGGAAGAGAACGAAATTGCACAATTTTTACAAAAATTAAGACTAAATTGAGAATGAGAAAATGACATGTGAAATAATAGTGACATGTGATACTGTCACTACCACATCACACTGTCACTGTTGTGCCACGTGACACAATGTTAGCTTGACACGTGACAAAATTTTTATTTAAAAAGAAATCAAAAAATTCAAGAACTGTCACGTGACACCTTATTTAACGTTGTTGTTACACCACTAATAAAAATTACTTGATTATATCAAATTTCTTAAAATAGAATTTAAATTGAAGTAAAAAATAATAAATTTACTAAATTAATATTTTACTACGAAAATTAGGACCACATATATAATTTAACTAAAAAGCAAACGGTTCTAAACTTTTATGAATTTCAAAAAAGCATGCATGACCCAACTGCAATAGCTGCCAAAAGGTTCATCCCACTATACACATTTCATACACATTTATAGTTATGTTGTCTCTCCCTGCACTTCCAACCACTTATCCTGTACCTTCAAAAAAATTTAAAATTCTCACTTTTTCTTGAGTTAAAAACTAATTATATTTTTACCCTTTGTAAATCATCCATCCCAAAATATTTTTTCAATGAATATCGACATTTATACTTTATTTTATTTTACGAATGATATTCGATATTATATTTTGTCCTTTTATTACAAATATTAAAATTTAATATATAATATTTCTTTTATAGATGTCAAAATTTAATTAATGTATATTTAAAAGATTTTATTTACCGGATATTGACATCCGATATATATACATATAAATAAATTCTCTAAATCGTGGGTTTAGTGGAGAGATGCATTAAAGTAAAAAAGGAAAAAAATTTCAAAATTACTATTTTGGAAAATTATTTTTCATTAAACACCATCACTTGAAATTGACAATTTTATTAGCATCACGACCAGACTCCATGATTAATTTATACATATACAAAAAGCTCTACACTATAATTTGTTGCTATTTTTGGAGTAAATTTTTTTATTGACTTTTTGACATATAATATATTTGAAATTGTGTTTTTATTTTTAATAAATAAGATTTCTGTTAAAATATGGTATTATAAAGAATTGAATGTTAAATAAATACATTTTTTATAATTTAATATCAAATAAATAAATAATTTATCATTGTAATTTTTTTAAAATAAAATAAAACATCTTAATAATTTATAACAATAATAAATATAAAAACTTTACTAAACAAATATACAAATACTTATTCCGATTTTGATATACCACTTAAGAAATTGAATATCACTTGTATTCCCATTTAATCAATATTAATATTACCCAAAATTACTGAATTATTTTGATTTAAACGTATCATGGTATCTTTTGAATACGCACCACTTTAAATCACAGGCAGAGAGGAACCTTCAAATTTGAGATAGAGAAAGTCACACTACTAAAGAACAATTTGTAAACGGGTGGGACCAATAAGAATCCTTAGTAAAGTAATAATATTATTAGGTATATTGAATAATATAATCTAAAGTGGTGTGGACATAAGACTCAACAAGAGAAAGGTTGAATAAAAATTCCAAATTATGAAATTCAATTTAAATTTATATTACCTCTAAATTTATTTAAATGGATTCATTCTAAATTTAAATTCATATTTTAAGATTTTAAATCCACTTCACTTAATTGGATTAAAATTAAATTTGGATCGAATTTAATTTAGATTAGATTTAAATTAGATATTTTTTGAATTTTGAAAATTTAAAATTAAAGTACATTATTTAAGATGCAAAGACAGTTGAACCGAAGATTCGGTGGGTCTTTCTTCCTTCACCCCTTGTTTTTATTTTTTGTCATCGTAAAAGGTGCAATCACCAAATGACCCCTTACTAAAATTATCATAAAAAATTCTTACACTTCCTTATTTTGTTTATACTTTGTGGCTTAAGTGTTTTCGGAACACTCATTCTAAAAAGTACAAAAAAAAAAAAAAACATTCTGGATGGGATGTTTTGGAAGGTATTTCTAAATCCTTAAATATATTCCGAAACATATAATCTAGAATATAAAAAAGAAATCGAAAATGGATGATCTAAATATTCAGATCTAAAAATGACTTTCTAAAAAGGAGAGGGAGCTATCAAGGGAGAACTGCACAGAGGGAGTGAAGGCCCTAGCGTAGAGAAATATCGAGGGGAGGAAGAAGCTTGAAGAGAGAAAAGAAAGAATGGGGAAGGAAGGTGCAATGGTGTGGGTAGGTGAAGCTTTTGCCCTATAGGGTTTTTTCGTATAAGGGTAAAATGGGGATTTTAAATTACATACAACTGCAAGAAGAAAAAAATGAGGTGCAAGAAAAAGCAATAAGATAAGGTATAACTAAGTCCATTATGTTGTCTATGGGATCAAAGTTTAAGCTTAGTCCAGTTAAGACGAAAATCGAGCAAATCGATCACAATAAAACTAAATTATGTCGAATTAAAATTGGATTGAAAAGATCTAAATTTAGTTTATTTACTTAAAATCGATTTAAATTATAAATTCAATCTATTTTAATAAATTTAAATTGAAATTCAATCCATAAATCTTAAACTAAGTCAATCTGGGAGTCTCGCTTCTCTGTTCAGTTTTTTTCTTCTGCTAAGTATTAAAAATACATTATTTTGATGTTTTAAAGATAATTTTAATATATTTTAAAATTAATGATCATAAATGTATTTTAAAAATAAAACAGATAAACAACAGAAACATAGAAGTAGAGAATCCAAACTTGTCTGATTTGTAACATAAAGTTTGCATTTAATCGTAGTGGCCAATCATTGTTATTGTGATTGGAATATACAAGTAAATTGGAGACCGAACCAGCTTCTTGCGAGACTATACTGACAAGCACAAAATAGAACTGCATATATATTATAAGCAATGAGGCTGTCACGTGTTCTTATTTTAAACTAGTTGTCTAATACACACAGAAAGAATAATGCAGTTAAATGTTGAAGCCCTAGAACTATATATTATGGCCATTTATTCTTCTTCCAAATTAACATCCAACATGCAACTCATCATTGTCACTTCATTTCTACGAATCGGTAAAGAGTACGTAGTTTCTCTTCATTTCCATGAATCCTGCAAAACTGAGTATGCTGATCAAGTTATTACACTTGAAAATTTGACATCATGTGGCAGAAGATTTAACATGGTGCAAGATTGAAGACAAAATTGCAATCAGAAAGAAGGCCTGTAAGAGATTAGACAAATAACAATAATTTTTTCACGTAAATGTCAAGCTTTGTTATGGATAACCTTTTATAAATCATGGGTTGATATAATTCATTTATAAAAGGTACTCTCGCCATCATATTTTTTTAAAAGAAGTCCATTAAATACAAATTTAAACAACAGAAAAAATAGAAGTGCCTTAGAAGGACATTAATATAAAAACTGACATTCTGAGTTATTATAAGCTATAGCCAACAATGTTGGTGGCAAATTAAGTTATAAAAGCAAGCTAGCCTTAAATATTGTGGGGAACATGGCGTTACTTAACGACAATAATCTTCATATGCAGAACGTGGGTACGTGTTTTAGTATTGTGTCCACTAATGATTGCATTGGCAATATCCTATATGTTATATATGTTATAAATTGAAAATAAGATAATTTTATAATATATAAATGAGTCTAATTTTTATTTTAGAATTTCGTTTTGTGGAATTGAATTCTTTAACACTACTGGCTTATTCTGCATAATCATATATAACTGTTTAACTAGTTCTTATGAGTAATTAAAATAGAATTTGGCACTTTGGATTTAAAGAGAAAGTGGATTATGAATTTGAAGCACAGAGAGACAAAGAGAAAAAACAAAAATGGTCACATCTACAGTTATTTGGTTGAACACAACACCACATGCCATTATTCATTTTTGACCCTTACTTTGTTGCATCAGATTATCGACTCCCCACATCACATCTTTCCTTTCTTTTAATGGACTTTCACTGCCTCTTAAGGCCAATTCTATTTCATTCTCTTTCTTTATCTTTTTTTTTTTTTTTTTTTTTTGTAATTTTAAAATTAATTTTTTTTTTTTTTTATATAGAAAAAAATATTTTTTAAATAAAGGATTTTTTCTCAGGGAAAAATTAAG
>Ga0099822_1008559_pt1 | contig 13061 bp, 4 predicted proteins | sample CowpeawhiteBW_FD_76839 | JGI IMG/M metagenome (GOLD analysis project Ga0099822, IMG submission 76839) | Root nodule microbial communities of legume samples collected from California USA - Cow pea white BW | ecosystem: Host-associated > Plants > Roots > Nodule | place: USA: California | collected... | reverse complement strand
TATATATATATATATATATATAAGGGTACTTTTGTGAATTAAAGTTTAGCGGGTACGGGTATCCACGGGTACGGATACTATAATACCTGTATCCACCCCGTTAACATGCATGTATCAAAAATACCCGTACCCACGGGTATCGGGTATCCATTTTTAATATCCGTTTCCTATCCATTGCGGGTTGTATCCACGGATATCCGCGGGTACGGATTTTTTTGACATCCCTAGTTTTACCCTAAAAATCCTATTTCATAAATCTTATTTCAGAAAACCATTCTGGAAATTATGTTTCAAAAATACCAGGAAACTTGGTTGGAAAAATTTATGGAACAGGTAATTCAAAAATTACTTCCATGAAAGGTAAAATTGCCACTTTAAAGATAAATAGGGTGGGCCAGGAAACTATGGAGTTGCAGACAGAAAAAGCCCAGAGATTTATTGCTTTTGTTGGTGGACATGTATGTGATCTTGTTATTACAATCCTAATCCAGCATTTCATGCAAGACTATTCTTACAAAATTAGGATAATAAATTGATTTCAAATCTCTTTTACCTTCTTTACCATATTTCTACAACATAGTTTTCTTTCTCAGTAAAAATAGTAACAATAGTCTATCATTATCCATAAGAACCTTTAGGTTTAAAAATCCCTTATCAAGAAAAAAAAAAAAACCTCTCAACCTACCCTAGTTCTCCTTCCAAGTAACAAAAATTGAAACCCTTTCACCCATCACTTTTCAGAACCATCACGTTCTCGTCAACAATAGCCCCCACTCACTCCCTTCCTCCCATCAAGTTAGTGTTGGCTGATGTGGTTGGAGTTGTAGTTTCAGGAAGTTGTTTATGGTGATCAGAATTTGGAATTTGTGCTATAGGATGAAAGGTTTGGTGCTAATTTTGTAATTTACTGTTTAAGAGTTATAGTTAACTAAAATAAAGAAGGTTAAAATAATGATAAAATAAGAAAGAGTATCAGACGAAATTCAAAGAAAACTGATGTGAATATAACTACTATTTAAGCATGCATAAATATTTGCAGCCCAAAAAATAAGGAATTTTGCATTGCAATAGAATTTAAATGGATATCATTAACTAGTAAAAAATTAGGATCAACATATCAACCGTTATTATGCTTACAATGTAATTTTTCTTCTTTCTGACTATAAAGAACAAAGTAATCGTAATTAATACCAATCAAATTAATTAATTCCCTTCAGAAGCTTCATCAGTAATGAAATGGGAAACATCAGCGTAGTGCTCCAACACTTCTTCCCCTCACCTTCACACTTTACTGATTGGAAAGTGTACATTAACCATGGCAGCTTGAATGAGGACGAGCATGATGGACTTGAACGAGTCTTGGGACATGTTTAGATGAAACTTTCACATAAAGATTCCTAAGAAAAAATTAAAATAACTTTTATCAGAAGTTAATGTAATACAATTTTCAAAAATTATTTTATATAAATATGTTTCTTAAAATGCATTAGTTAATTTTGATTTATTAAGACATAAATGTTGAGATTTGGAGCCATCCTCACCCATGATTGTCATAAAGTATGCATCATCTTGAAGGCGACTCTGTACAGTTCCATAGTGTTACAATATGGCCTCTGGTATCCCAAGCTTGCCACTGAGGTATAATTGTGTAGGAATATCGCACTTGTGGATATTGGAGACAGTTTCTGATTTAGACATTGTTAAAGATCCTGTCAAAGCCAGCAAGGGCTCTAACAACAGGGTTTGGCTCTCAGTTTTTCTTTCTTTTTCCTTCTTCATTTCTTCTAGTAACGCTTTGCTTGTGTCGATACCTGGTTTCAGTACCGTGAAATGTCAGGTCTTCCTTCTAGTTATTGCTATCAGAGTTATCTATTGTTAATAAAAGAAACTTGATATAGTGCCTAACCTGAGAGGTAACCACCGTGTACGTAGCCATTAAATCTTTCACTAGTGTGCTCCCCAGTGAAGAAAATGCGACCTACAGGGGCCTGTGATATATCAAGAGAGACCAATAACGTAAGGGACAAATAGTTTATTTCATTTTATGTGGTCCCTAATTTTGTAGATGAATAGCAAACTCACAGAAGCGTAAAGGAAAAGGAACAAATTAAACAGCCTGACAGAACGAAATATAGCTCAGGATTATCTCTACCCTACAAGGGCAAAAACAACATCTATGATGTTCAAAATTTCAAGTATTAAATATAAAGGATAATCTTTGTTGGATTCTGCCTCCTGTTCAACAATGAACTGGGATGCCAGAAAACAGAATAACATCAACTTCATGTATCACAAATAGAAAATTCAAAGTAAATAAATTCATTAAAATGTCATTAATGTGTTTTTACTACGATTTCCAAAGCATTATCGATGTAAATTCTAATAAAAACTTACCATTTAAAATTTATTAATCCATACCTTTAGAAAAATGGTTAGTAAATTATGCTAAGGAAATTTAGGTATATACTTCCCAACACCTTTTTTCTTTAGAAAAAAAAAAACAAATTATACAAAATTTAAGGCCAAATAAATGAATTTGTTAGTGTCAAAGGAAATATGAGTTATCGGGTTAATGGCACTCACAAGTCACAAATCACAATATACCGAGTAGGATTAATATGTAGGATTACTATGTGATTCAGTAACCTTGAGAAACCGGTGAAGAAAAAAAAAACGAAAACAGAAAGACAAGTTCTTGGCATTGAATTATAGTTGGGAGAGACAATAAATTATGATAGCTAGCTGTAAGCTCCACGTCATCTGTTGTTTTGTTTTTCATGTACGGTAGTGAAGAATACAAAGAAACGTAAATGTCTAAAAGAGAAAAAAAAAAAGAATATAAAAGACAAATATAGCATCAATTGATATGTTTAAAACAGAATAGATTAAAAAGGGAACTGTCACACATTTACAAAATATATAGAAGTTCAAATTGAAAAGCAAACCTTAATATTTTGAAAAACTTGATGATTGGAAATGATGGGGTAGTTGCTGTAGCTCCCTCGCTGAAACCTGTTATTCCACCAGCGAGGAACGAGTATATCAATGGCATCAGGAATGTCTGATCCAAACATATCCCTGAGCACTGCCATGGCTTCTCTCAAGGTCTCTTCATCAGGTTGAGCTTCCACACGTTTTGATTCCCCATTAGTCAATGTCACGACTAGGATATTGGAACCAGGGTAGGCGTTCTCCATGTGCTGATCATAATTCAGCAAATCATCACATAAACTAAAAAGATTTGGATGAATGAACTTACAAACTAGACAACTATTCTGATTCAGAATAAAACATGGACAGGTAAGCAAAGAGACTAGACAATTCAATCCCCAAGGTCATTTAAAAAATATTATGATCCTGACTTCTATTATTTTCACTTATCATAGAAGTTCAGATCCAAAATCAATGCATCATTACATAGAATTTTAATATTTACAAGAATAGAGCAGATATCGTTTACTAAAGTTCAATAGTGTCCGAATCCTCCATCATATAATTCAATTTTTACCTATTATAATACTATTATACAAAATATGTCAATATTCTATATTAAAAACAAACCAATCATAGCCAGTGTAGTCCCCGATACGAAACTCATAGCAGATGACTCCGAGGGTATACCAACATTAGAAACATCCGTAGAAAGATGATGAGCCATTTAATATTATTTAACAGTGAGTGACAAAGGAAATATATTATAATCTCCTTGTTCTTCCTGAGAAGATATAATAATATGACCATAATAAGACAAATGGGAATAGCTGGAGCAAAACTTTATTATCATGAGCACGTAATAAAGGTCAAAATTACAACTTAAAATAAAAGTGAATAAATATACACCTAAGTAAACCAGGGAAGGGGGAAATATAAGCAAAGCTATTTTTCCATCTCGAACAAAAGATTCGTTTTTTTTATCAATTAAGCCGATTATGTTGAATTACGACAAGAGTAGACGGTGTTGAAAGCTAATTGCAAATACCTCGTTATGAAGTTCAAATGGAGCTTGTTAATGAGATTGATGAAATCCAGGGCACCGTGTTTTATGCAAAATCTATGATAGGACGTGAGGATCCTGGACACTTTTAGGGGATTGTTATTTTACAATTATTTAATGACTGACCAGAGTGTTTCACCATAGAAAGGGGATAAAAACAAAAGACATAATTTTGTAGGCCTAATAACAAGTATGATAACATAAGTTATCTTATTGTAAATAGAGATAAACCACAAGTTTAGGGATTAAGATCAACCATGTGACCCACATGCACAACACATAAATTATAACATGAAGGTATTATTTAAATCCTCAGAATGCCAATCGCACTCTATTTTATTTAGTGTATACTCTTCAAATCATATAAAAGTTAGATACGTATGCTCAGCCTGGTCCCGAAGGTTAGGTAAGTGGCTAGTACTTTCACGGGAAATTAAATTGATAGCAGATTCGAACTGCCTTTGTAATTAAGAAATTAAATAATTTCCCACAGAATTTGACTTATAATAGATCTGGTTCTATGTTCACCCCAATTAGTAGATGGAAAACACTACAAGCTTTGTCGATAATAGAAACAAAACAGAAACAGAAAGAAAACGAGACACCTTAGTAGAACAAACATTAGGGGAAATGAACTGACAACCATTAATGAAAAATTAAAAGAATACCTGCCAAAATGTGTAGTAGCCTCTCCGCTCGTGAGCATAGATGAAGAATTCCTTATCGGGTCCACTTGGCCAGAACTTATACGGAAACTTCAGAAAGATTTTAGTGTACACCATCACATCACATTTCTCGATGGCCTCCAATTTCCACCTCTGTTTCATTATTTTATTGAGCATGGACATATTGAATCAGACAAGATTTAGCTCACGAAGACAAAATTTATAAACTAATAAAAAACAGAACTGAGGGGACGTTTAGACGACTAAAGCCCACCTAAGTAGTATACGGAAAAGGCAAAGTACCTCAATGATAGTTTCCCTTAATATTTAATTTGATGACCTCACTCGCTGGTAATTCTTTGTACACAGTTTGATCAAATACCTTACGTGTTCAACATTTAAATTTACAAAATATTGAGTCCTTCAGACATCATCAATTCTGACAAATTAAAGTTTGTATCATATGATAGGTATAGAACTCTCAGAAGTTGTAATATACATATACTTTCACACCTTCATCTTGCGTTGAAGTGGGGAAAGATTTTAGTAATAAAGAATCGCCCATATAAGGACTTGGTCTAGCTGTACAACACACAAGAAGCTCATAGGTTAGACTTGAGAGGTTTAGACTACAATTTTCTAGTACACAGTGCATTGGTCCATCCATAGGCTTCTAAATCCATATGAATATGCAACAAAGTTAAAATCCACTAACGTTTTCTATGGTGTCACCTACCCCACTCGGTTAACTTTAAACCTTTCTTTTCCATTTTAAAAGTAAAGCTCTATTCAGGTTACAGCTAACTAACTGTTCCACATAGCCATTTATTCATGCTAATTAATTATAGCTTGAATTAATTTTTTATTTAATTTGAATGCAATAATTTACCAACCACTAAAAGATTAAGTAGCATCTTTCTAAAGACAACACAAGACTGCGCGCTATTTGAATTCACAACTACATATGCAAGTTGGTGTTCTCTTTCCACGTGTTGACCTAACCAAGAGGGTTAATAGATCACCAACGATGAGACTGTGGATCATCGATACCGTGGATCATGCGATCCCTGTTTTCTACATATGAAGACACCTCGAAAAACTTCTTCTGGCGTCATCAACCAAAGAACTCAATTTAATACGAAACTATCTATCTCTATATTTCTTTACATTCCCAACCAATGATATTTAAGACTGTGGGGTCACAACCTGTTTAACAGAAGGGAAACTACTACTACTGTAGGGACCCGTATAGACAGAACCACACACTAGAGATTCCATTTCCACCATATTGGTAGCAAGTAAATGCGTTATTACAGAATAGAATGGCCTTGATTCTGAAATTAATACCCTTAGAAAGATCAATGTGAGATGCACAAAACGTCCACATATTTTAGGACCAATTACTAAGCTCCACATCATTTGGTATTATATATATTTACTATATAGCAGTATAATGTACCAGAACACAACTACGCATCTGTTGAGATATAAGTTGAAAGTGTTCTTAAGAGTTTTTTTTTCTTTTTTTTACTAAAGTATAGTTTTATTCATTAGAAAAACTCCAAAAGCTGTAAAAAACATTTTTAGTTTTATATTGCTATGCTTGATTACTCGGGTTTCGTGAGAGTGGAGGCAAAAAGGAAAGGATAATAGTAGAATAAAGAGTAGACGTACGGGTAAGGGTGGATTGAAGGCGAGTAGGTCGCTTTGGAGAACACCAATGCTAACAGACAGAATCACGTAATTGGCTTCGTAAACGCAACCATCCTCCGTTTTCACCGTAACGCCACTTTTTGAATACTGCAATTCCCGGACAACCTGCACAAATTCATGCAAAAATAAAAACTAAAATTTCCTTTTCAGCTTAAATTTCTCCATGTTAGCCAACTCTTATCTAGTACCAGCAAGTAAAATGAACCCCATAAGGACCATGACCCACAAAAATCATACGCAGTCAAAGGGAAAGGTATAGGAAAATTGAAGTCCAAAACGCAATAAAATCTCATGAGAATCTGAGCAGTCTGCCTTGGAACCAACTAATAAATTCAAGGAATATTTATTTCAAAGGAATCTAGGCAGACTTGGAGCACGGACTGAGCAGCTGTTAAGTTATTGGAGCTTTATGTAATTTTCCCAAGCAACAGTCTTAAGTCAGGTCCATTAGTTTCTGATCTTTTGAGCGATTGAGGTATTGCCTAATAAATGGGGATATTGACAAGACTCCCTTCTTCTGTGTTATTATTTGAGATGAAATGACCCATCACCTTAGGTTATTGCGATTGGGTCAATTCAAATAGTGTGGCTGGTAACAGAAATTGGAACTCCGGGGCCAACTAATTTATGAGACGTAAAAAACATTTAAAAGGATTTAAATAGAAGGTGCCATTATTTGTGGGTCAAACTTTACCTGTAAGTGGAGCTCTCAAAAGGTTTCGGCATATTCATGTACGTCGGTAACACTAAAAAATGCAGCAATGGTCAAATACACCCTGAGACCGACCTGCTTAGTGTTTGTGCGAACACTCAAATGATGACTTCAGATTTTTTTTACGTAAAAAGACAATAAAAAAAAATCCTGTAGAACAAACCCAGTGCTTGTCCACCAATCTTCATACCCCAGCTGAACAATGCATACATGGAAGATGTCACAGATCGCAACTTTTGCTATGATTTATATTCCATTTCTACAACAACGGCACATGCTTGTTAATTTTTAGTGAACGATATTTTTTCCAAAACTAACTTTATATTATTTCAAAATTCCATTTATTCTACCCCCCACCCCCTCCCTCCCTTATTTTTTACAAAACGTAAATGCTAAATTCAATTGTACATGGAACTCCACTCCTTCCAATTTTTTATTCGGTTTATTTTGATCGCATATCGTTTCATTCCAGAGTAATTTTTTATATGAATACGTTGAATATTTAAACTGAAAATATCATAACAATTTAATGAGAATAAATATAAAAAATAAAGCTAAGTAATGATCAATGTAGGATAATTAACCCATTGTAGGTTCTAGTTGAACTTCAGATATTCAATAGAGACATATATATATATATATATATATATATATATATATATATATATATATATATATATATATAGTATTTGAAAGAACTTTATTTATGAAAGACAATTACATGTTTCTACTTTCAATATTCCAACGCTTATATTATTTATCTTCGTACAAGATTTCCTTATCACATAAATTTCGTAAAGAATTTTCGCCATGAATGTGTACTTGACAGTTGACCATGACTTGAAATGATTTTTTATTTTATACTCCACTACACATTTTAACCCACCAAAAAATCCAATACTTGAATGACAATAAAAAGTTCTTGGCCAATAATTTCGCGCCTGAAAGTTATTGACATGGCTTTTGATAATAAAAAAAACAAGACATTGGACACTGCTACAAATCAAATCCACAGTATTTTAATTTTCCTTCTAAAAAGAAAAAGAAATGCTTCATAATTACTAACATATATACATACATGCCTTTATTCATTCAACTTTATTATATTGATTTGCAAAAACCAGTCGGAGCTTAACTAAATTAATTTATAATCTACGTTTCAATTATTAAGTAGTCAAAAGCTTCACGAAAAGAAGATATGGGAGTTGACGCGAGAAGAAGAGGCAGGAGATGAGTGACAGAAATATCGCAAATACACACGCAAAAAACAAAAGCAAAACAGTTCTGAGAAGTCATTATCTGCAAACTCCACAGTGGGACAATAGAGATTAAATAACAGACAACGAAACACAATAACAAAAGGGGAAAAAAACACAAGGCAGGGAAGCAAACAAATGCAGATTTTCACCAGGAAATGTAATTGTTAAGCAAGCAGACAAACCAATAGAGTATTGCCAGGTAGGGGAGACGGAAAATTGTTCGAATAAGAAAATTCTCATAGAGAAACGGCTTAATTATATTATATGAAGCGTTGTGTTGTACCTTGTTGAGTTTGAGACGATTGTCCAAGATTCTACCCTCCGATGTGAAGAGAAATTCTTCGGCCATTTTGTACAGCAAATAGTCGTACCCTCTTTCGTCAGCAACCAAAAATTCTCTCTCACCAAAGTCTACGTAGGTTGATATTGGTTCTACCTCTGTGCATCCCAAATTTCCCAGTTTCAGAGCACAGTCCACAGCGAAAGAAACAAACAAAGATACACATATTGAAGCAGTTTCAGAATCACAAACAGTATCTCCTTGTGTGTGTGACAACAAATTTTGAATAACTACAGTTTTTTTTACTGGTCTTACGCAGGAAGTAAATCAACAGTGAAAAATTGAACGGATCGTACCAGCCATTTCGAAATCATGCAGGATGAAATCAATAGCGAGCTCTACTGGCGTCTCCGGCGTCCTAAAACGGGAAGCGTAAAAAGAAGCATGAGCAACAAAAAAGGGAAAAAGAAGAAAAAAAAAAAAAAAACAGAAGCAAAACAATCCAAAAGGAAAATAATTGAAGGCATGATTGATTATATGTAACAACACATTCACAAAATGACTTTTGCGGCTGAAAACGACGCGCAGAGATTTACACTTACGAAGGCCGTTTCGATTCGTTATTATTTCTATTACTACTAATACGGTCATCACCATGACCACGATTTGCTTTTTCTTCTTCTCCTTCCTCTTCTTCCTGTTTCCTCAACCTCTGAATCGCCGAGTCCACCGCTTTTTTGTACGAGTCAGCAGCGATTCCACTCGGAATGATGTTCCCGCTGCAACAAACAACTCGACACACCAAGTCAGCAAAAGCAAAAACAGAGGACGTGATGCAAACGACGTCGTTAGGCGAAATATGAATAGACCTGCGGTCGTAGATGTTGTAGCGCGCATTGCTGTAGTCGGAGAAGCAAGTGCGGATGCCGAATTGCGCGGCGAGTTCCCACACGGGGTTGGACAGCGGACCGCCGACGCCGGCGATCCAACCGGCTCCAAGCTCCACCGACACCCCGCCGAAACTCTCCTTGCGGATCCTGCCGCCGACGCGATCCGACGCCTCCAGAATCACCAAGTCCTCGACGCCGTTCTCAGCCAACACCTTGGCCGCAGCGATACCTTCAAATCAAAGCAAACACAATGAGATTCCGGAACATTCAGTCCAGGAACTGAGTCCGTCGCGGCAGAATAATGAGGCGGAATGAACTCACCGGAGATTCCAGCACCGACGATGACGACGGAGGAGCGAGAGGGAGAATCCATCGTAGCCTTAAATCAGTTCGGTTCGGTTCACAGAGAGAGAGAGAGTACAGTGTTTGCTGTTTGTGTTTTTTTGTTTTGTGACACCTGAAGAATTATAGCGGGAGTCGGTTTATATAGGTTCTATTTTTGCGCTTTATTTAATTTTTTATTTATTTTAAAATCCCCTGTTAATTGTTTTTTCTGCTTTACACCAAAATGCACGATGCACTCGTGTTAAACATCCAAATGTCTTTTGCATTTGAATGTAGTCCAACCATACGTGCTCCCAGGCTAACGCGTTTTGGGACTCACCATCATGGTGTGGAAGTTACCATTGCACTAGTCCCTTAACTTTTAGCTTCATCCTTTTCTTTTAAATTAATGAATAACAAGTAGAAATAAAATTCAAAATTATCTTCAATTATAAATTTTTAAAATGTAATGTAGCGACAATTTTTTTTGTTAAATATGGTGTTGCTCTTTAGTGAAATTTGGAATTAGTTTTCTTTCAAAATTTTTGATTAATTTAGTTTTGAATTTTTAATATATGTAAATTTAGTCATTTTAACCAAATTTTGTTAAGTTTATCTAACGTTTCAAGCGTATTTTATGATAGTATTTGAGTTAATATTGAAACAAAGGTATGTCAAACTGTGTAAATAATTAAAATAACATCATAAAATACGTTTAAACTTAACAAATTTAAATGACTAAATTCACGCATTTAAAGATAAACGACTAAATTGGTCAAAAGTGTTGAAAAGAAACTAATTTCAAACTTCACTCTGAAATTTGATGCACAAAACTTGATGCACAAAAAAGTATTTAACTTTTTTTTTTCTGGTAGAACATATCTTCATATCATATTACAATATCATTGACAATGTAACAATTTATTGATAATTTATTGATAGAAAATGCAACATTGTTACGATCTCATCATCCAAAAATATCAGAAGATTTCACAATACTCATACAAATTATATAATCTGAAAACCTTTTTAGCAGACAACCCTTGTTTAGATGATATTACACATAAGCTTTATGCTACCATTGAAAAAATATATACATGTATGTTTATTTATTTTTTTAGAAAATTTTATTAAATTGTAAAATATTTTTTATTAAAGGTAATTATGAAATAAATAATTTGTATACATTTTTTATTACATAAGTATTTTTTATTACAAATATATTTTTAATTAAAAAAATAATTATTAAAAGATAAAACTAGAAAATAATATTTTTATTATGAATAATAATTTGAATTTAAAAAATAATTACTAAAGAGTAAATTTGAAAACAATATCAATTCTGTTTATAATGATTTCTTAAAAACATTTTGAAAAGACATACCAGTTCCTTTATGTCTTTAAGATTGTTAGAAATCTTATTAAGTAAATCTACATTATATAAAGTTAATCATGTAAGATATATTGTTGAATCATATATTAATATTTAATTTCACATTTGATATGTTGTAGTGTGAACTTGTGCCTGAAAATAATATTCCAAAACTTTAGTATGTTTCTTTACTTGTGTGAATACAGCCTATGTTATAAAGTATATAACTTTGATCATAGGGATCAATTTCCAGTCGCATAGTCTCATAATAATTATGTAAAGCTTTTGCATAATTTATAATTTCCTTCAAATTAAGCTAACATTTGTTACGGTCGTCATTGGGTTCAAAGAATCTCCGCTCTAGAGCTGTACATGAGATTTTCATCTCATACGACTCCCCCTTATGTGTATAATGAGAAAAATCCATAAAATAAAAAAAAAATAGTATTCTCATTCTTAACTAAACAGAGCTAGTGTTTTTACAATAAATCTCTAGTCAACCTTATTGTCAAAAATTATTTCTTAACATTAAGTATGTAGGTACTTGATAAAAAAAAATAAAAATAAAAACTTCAATTTCTTTGTCCGTTACAGCAAACATTCACTTAAGTCCTCATCTTGATCTTGAGAGTTTGATACGGATTTAACTAAGATGCAGACTTATGAAATTTTGAAAGTCATGTTACAAGATGAGATATTATGAGTCATATAAGTACACTATGAAATATTATGAGTGTTTAAAATTTTTAGATTTGTGAAAATATAAGAAATATAAGATATTACAAAAGAAAAAACTTATTATTTTATTTTATTCATATTATCTATATATATATATATATATATATATATTATAATAATAATATAATATAAAGTCAAATAGCTTCATGTGATTTTTTTAAAATAAAATTACAAAATTATTAATCTTAGAATTTTTTTTCTTTACAAATCCAGATAATTAAATAACGGCGAACTTAAGCGAATATTTACTGTATATATCATAATTATAAATGAAAAAATGTCATTGTTTTTAACAAACATTCAAATTATAATTCAGTTTATTTAATAAGATAAAGAATGTGTAAAAAATAAAATAAAAATAAGTTTTATAGCGGTTGGTGTCAACCACCATAATTCTATTAGATCTTCTGGTATGCACTATTTATCGTTGTTGTTCAAAATCAATTATTCAGGAAACTGAAAAGAAGCACACTTCTTCACGTGTGCCTGCCAAATATGTGAAGTGACCCTAAGATGATCATCATGGTATGAAAATGAACACTACATGATATGGTTTAAAATAAATATTGTATTTAAATATGGAATTTTTATAGATTTTTTTTTATAAAAAGTTTTATGTTTTTTTGTAAAATTTTTATTTGGATATCCAGAATTTTAAATGAAATTTTAGTTTTAAATGATCGAGAATAATTTGATTATTTTAAATTTTCCTTAATTTTTTTTCATAATTATCTTTGTTTTATTCTTAATTCTTTTATATCTATGGAGACATTGTTAATTTAATTGAGATATGAGGGTTTGAATTTGATATTATATTTTAATTAATGTTGAGATGAGAAGTTTATCATAATTATTTCATGATTGTTTCGAATTTAAGTGGGATAATATTAATAGAGATAATCACATTCAAAGTATTTTATATTAGGTATTTTGAAGGGTTGTAGAAGGAAAGAGTATTTAAATTGTTTTGAATTTCCAATTCCAAGTAATATAAAATTATTGGTGCTATGATATATATATATATATATATATATATATATATATATATATATATATATATATATATATATATATATATATATATATATATATATATATATATATTTTATGTTTT
>Ga0099822_1008556_pt1 | contig 13063 bp, 9 predicted proteins | sample CowpeawhiteBW_FD_76839 | JGI IMG/M metagenome (GOLD analysis project Ga0099822, IMG submission 76839) | Root nodule microbial communities of legume samples collected from California USA - Cow pea white BW | ecosystem: Host-associated > Plants > Roots > Nodule | place: USA: California | collected... | reverse complement strand
TAGTCAAAGGTCAACAAGTCAACTAAAGTTAATTCAACTAAGTCAACTTAGGGAATCAAAAATAACAAACACAAATGAAAGGGATGAAGGATTAGTGAACTTCCTTTCTAAACATGCTTAGTCATCATTACTATCGATGGCAACCAACAACTCGCACGAGAATGTTATATGGCAAGCATGCGCCCTCAACTCCCAATCCTCCAAACCCACAACGACTTGGATCCCAGAATAAGATGCGACTCACGTATCGAACTAGTTGATGAAACTGTAAACCTAGACCTACCCACTAGCCACAACCTCAAATTAGGAACCGGCCTCCAACCAGAGCACCACGATATCCTGGCACCCACCCTAATCGCCAACGTCGACCTCTTCGCCTAGTCAGCCGTAGACGTACCCAGCGTAGATCCTCAAGTAGCAGTTCATAAGATGTCTATATACAAAGAGGTCAGGTACATCTCACAGAAGAAACGAAAGTTAGGAGAAAAACGACGGTTGGCAACAAAAGCAAAAGCCAAGAAGTTACTAGACGTCAGGTTCATCGCCGAAGCCCACTACACTACCTGGCTTTCTAATGTTGTCTTAGTTAAAAAAGAAAATGGGAAATGGAGAATGTGCGTCGACTACACGGACCTTAATAAAGCCTGCCCAGAGATGCATACTCCTTACCCAACATTGACCTGCTAGTAGATGGCGTAGCTGGCTACAAAGTTCTCAGTTTCTTTGATGCATATTCTGGATACAACCAAATACCAATGGATGCATCCGACATGAAAAAAACCGCATTCATCACGGACGACTCTAATTATTTCTACAAGGTTATGCCTTTTGGACTCAAAAATGTGGGCACTACCTATTAGAGGCTAATGGATAAAGTACTCAACCAATTGATGGGTAAATGTGTCGAAGTATACGTCGATGACATGGTTATCAAATCACTCAGCCACCTGCAAGATGTGCAAGACTTGTCCATAGTATTCCCCACACTACGACAGTACAACCTCAGACTCAACCTCGAAAAATGTGTTTTTGGCATCGATAGTGACAAATTCCTAGGCTTCATGCTCACACAACGTGGCATTGAAGTCAACCCTGAAAAATGCGCTATCATTGAAATGCGCAGCCCCACCAATGTCAAAGAGGTCCAACGCTTGATAGGACGCCTAACCGCTATATCCATATTTCTCTAAAAACCGGTCGAGCAAACCCAACCTATTATCCAACTCCTCAAAAAATCTGTGAAGTTCTCTTGGAACGATGATTGCAAAAAAGTCTTCCAAAATCTTAAAACTACCCTCACATCCCCACCAATACTCCACAAACCAGATATACACCTCTCACTCCTAGTATACATCACGGCTACAGACCACACGGTCAGCGCCATCCTGGTCCAAGAATCCGCTGGGGTCCAACATCCAGTATACTTTGTCAATCGGACACTACAAGATCCTGAAACTAGATACCAAATGGTAGAAAAACTAGCCCTCTCCTTGGTGCACGCAGCAAGACGACTACGTCCATACTTTCAAAACCACTATATCATCGTCAAGACCAATTACCCCATTCAGAAAATCCTCCAAAAACCCGACCTTGCCAAACGAATGTCGTCAAGGGCCGTGAAACTCTTCGAATTCAACATTCGTTATGAACCGCACGGTCTCATCAAAGCCCAATGCCTACTTGACGTCGTCAATGACCTCCAACACACCCTCGAGCAATCCCTACACTTTGCCTTCAAAACCTCCAACAACCAAGCCGAATATGAAGCCATCCTCGCAGGATTATCATTGGCACGTGAAGTTGGTGTACGAAGGCTCATATGCAAAACAGATTCCAAACTCATTGTCAGACACCTCAATGACGGATTTAAAATAAAAGACACAATTCTCCTCCAATACTACCACCTGGTCCGCAACGTCATACAGTTCGGATTCGACCACGTACACATCCAGCATATCCCCAGAGGTGAAAACGTACGAGCAGACTTTCTATCGAAACTCGCAAGCACCAAACTCAAAGGCAAACATAAGTCCCTCCTACAACAGACACTAAAACAAGATCTATGGCTAGGAAGATATAAGAAAAATGAGCCTCAATTGAGCATTGATGTGTCTTGAATTTTGTTACTTTTCATTAGTTAAAGTGTTCATTTGTCCATTCTAGAATAGCTTATTTGAGCATATTAGGTTAAATTCCTCATTTTTGGCCATTTTTGCATTTTCATAGAATTAATGTTTGTAGAGTGTTTTTAAACATAATTTGAGTGTGGTTGCATCATATTGAGTCCTAGGGTATTAGGTTAGTCAAACCTAGTGTTAAGAGTTAAATTTTGCTCATTTAGCCTTTAAACCATGACATAGTTGACTTTTTGAAATTCTTCTAAATTGTGTGATTTGACTTTGTGGAATCATTATAAATGCCTAATTACACTTGTTGGAAGTGATCAAACACAAAAATTTGAGGTTTAGGGCCAATAAAGCAAAAGTCTTTGTTTTCATATTTTTGGTCATTTTAGCTTAGTTGTTTAAGTATGGTTTAGGTAGGGCTAATCCTTCCACTTGAGCTTTTGATCAATTGGTAGGTCCTCTATCCTTAGGCAAGGCTTAATTGAAGATTTAATGCCTAAAGTTCACATGGCAGCAATGTCAAGCTGGTGGCAAAGCATGAAGTGTGCAGAAGTGGCATGTTTGACCTTAGACTTGACTTTTGCCATTTAGACCCCAAATCAAGAGCCAACCATTTAGAGCACTTTAGGACACTAAATGTGGCTGCTTTTGGCCTTGAGATTGCCAAAAATCTCAGAGGGGGCTGCACATTGGCAAAGCATGAAGTGTGCAAAAGTGGCAAGTTTGACCTTATAGTTGACTTTTGCATTTGGACTCCAAATCAAGAGCCAACCATTTGGAGCACTTTGAGACACTAAATGTGACTGGTTTGGGCCTTGGGATTTCCAAAAATCTGATAGGGGGCTAAATTTTGGAAAAGCAAGAAGTGTGCAAAAGTGACATGTTTGACCTTAGAGTTGACTTTTGCCATTTGGACCCCAAATCAAGAGCCAATGATTTGGAGCATTTTAGGACACTAATTGTGACTGGTTTTGGCCTTGGGGTTGCAAAAACTTGGAGAGGGGCTGCATCTTGGAAAAGCAAGTGTGCAAAAGTGGCATGTTTGACCTTAGAGTTGACTTTGCCATTTGGACCCCAAATCAAGAGTCAATCATTTGGAGCATTTTAGGACACTAATTATGATTGGTTTAGGCCTTGGGATTGCAAAAAATCGGAGAGGGCACTACAAGAAAATGCTTCATTAGTAACCAATTTTAGTAACCAAAAGTTTTTAGTTACTATAATTACTAATTTAGATACAAGTTTACAAAGTAAAAAAAATTATTGGTTACTAAAATAGTTATTATTATGAATAAAAAATTATAATTGGTCACTAAATTGGTTTTTAAAATTAGCTACCATTTGTTTTGGCTACCAAAGAAAACTGGTCACTAAAAATTAGCTACCTAAATTTTGGCTACCAAAATAACTTAGTTACTAAATTGATTTCTAATTAATTAATGACAAATTTAGTGACCAATTATAATTTTTTATTTATATTAGTAACTATTTTAGTAACCAATAAATTTTAATTTTGTAAATTGGTATCTAAATTAGTCACTATAGTAACTAACAAATTTTAGTCACTAAAATTGGTTACTAATAAGACATTTTCTTGTAGTGGGGGCTATACTTTGAAGTTTGGGCTCATTTAGTGAGAGGTGGCTTAGTGTAGGGTAGGTTTTAGGGTAGTTTTGGTGAGATGGCATAGGTACACGACCTAGGAACCTTCAAGGACAGTTTTCTGCAGATTATTGGGACCATGGAGACTAGTTTCTGACAGTAAAACAGCACCTCATGCAGCAAACCCGAAATCCCACCTAAAATCACTCATTTTCACTCCATTTTTGCCTTTGGAAGCTTGGATAGTTCAAGCCTTGGTGAGAGGAAGGTTGGGGCAACTTCTTGTACTCTTTTTTGGTATTGTAATCTGGATTTGAGCTTCAATGAATGATAATTTCAGTATTGTTCATTTGGCCTATGATTTCATAATCTTCATCATCATTTTCCACTAAACCACCACCTTGGCTACCACTTTTTGAGCTTGAACTCAACCCTAACTTACCAAATATAGATTCTAGAACTAGTCCAATGAATTGGTGTGTCCAAAAGACCTGGATTTTACCAAATATACATTATTGTTTTGGAGTAAATATGATGAATGGGCTGGATTTTAGACCAATGGTAATAGTCAAGCTCATTTCACTTATATTTCTCCACTTCATTGCACTCTTGCTACAATTTTGAGTTTCTTTTCATTCCACCACTTCACACACATCACTTTTAAGTTTCATTAACTGTTTTCAAGCTTAATTTTAAGTTTCCATGATCAAATCACTAAAAACCCCACTCTACACCATTTTCACGTTCACACACACCTTAGTTACTATTCCATTAAATTTTTCTCTCATTTCTCAATCATTTTCATTTATGTAAATTCTTGCACACTCCTGGGATGATTACCATGCATTTCGAACCATCACACACCCAATTCCATCACCATTTCACCAATTCACGTTTCTCTGAATTTTCTCGTTCACATTCAACATAGATACACTATTCCATTTGAATTTCGCGTGATTTGCGCTTTTTGATTTGTTCTTGGGCTTCGTTCATCATCCTTGGATGTTCCTTAAGTGATTTGAATCACCAATTTCGCATTTCCTTCCATGAATCATCGAATTTGAATTTTTGCATCTCAATCATTCATGTTTCTGCATAATATTATAATTGCGTGATTTCAATGACTTTTGGTGCCAATTAGTTTGGGATTTCATTCATAGCATCAAGACGAAGCTTTTTGCACTTTTAATTGCATTTTCATTGCATGAGTTGGTCGAATCGGTTGAAATTGCATTTATGCTCAAATTTGGGAATTAGGATTCATAAAATTGGGAACTTTGTGTGTAGGGCACCAATTATAATCATTTTGCAATTGAGATCAGTTATAATCATTTTTCATCATTACATTTTCAATTACACATCAAAAGATCCCAATCTGAGGTTACCATGCACTTTGCTTATGAGAATGTTCTTGATTTTGGGCAGATTTTGAATTTGATGAGTTTGGACCAATTTAATAAATTTATTAGCCTAGTTTTCATCATTAAACACGTTTTGAGCATTTAGGATTAGATGATTTATTATTCCCTACTATTTTTTGCATTGCAAGTCATGCATTCATGTACATAGTTCATAGCATTTCTTGCATTTGATAATCTTGAGTTTTCTGTTTTTAAATGTTGATTTTGAATAAATTTACCCACTACAATTCAAGCATAAATATTGCATTTAACTTTAGACATGTCCACGGATTGATTCCCAAGGTTCTCCCTATATTGCATTTTTAAGGGGAAATTGGTTTGACTGAGTCTTTTAGACGACAAAAAGGCTTTATCAAGAATACAAGGCCCAAGATAAACTTCACATGGGCCAAGGAAGATGTCAAGACCTAGCCTAGGACTCTTTTCTTTTAAATAGTATATTAGGATTTAATTTTGGGCTTTGTATTATGGGCCTAGTAGAATAGAGTTTTCTTTGTATTGGCCCTTAGAGGAGATTGAGCTTTATAAGTAATTTGGACCAGAAAGGAATTAGGCCTTGAATTGGGCTTGAATGGCATAAAGCTAGAGAGATCTAGAAGCTTAAAAGCTTCTTCTCCAAGGCTCGAAATGAGAGTCTCATGGCAAGGAGAGCGTGACATGCTTAAGTTGCAAGTCACACTGCCCACATGCTCCCTTTTGGCTCCAAAATTCAACTTTTTAGACTCCTTTTTCCCTCCTCGTTATGGAGACTCTTTGGTCTCATTTTAGCCTATAAATAAAAGGCTTAAGACATTTATTTTTCAGCTTGACATTTAGTAGAGAATTGAAGACTCTCTTGTGTGCACATGTTATCTACTTTGCGTTCACCCCTTCATGAGTTTGTCAAGAAAGATGTGATTTTTAATAGGGTTAAAAATAAGAGTCTGTTTTTCAGCAACTCAAGGAGAAACTCACCAATGCGCCCATTCTAGCCTTACCAAATTTTTCAAACACCTTTGAGCTAGAGTGTGATGCATCCGATGTATGAATAAGTGTTGTGTTGTTGCAAAAAGGGCATCCAACTGCTTATTTCAGTGAAAAACTTAATAGTGCCTCCCTTAACTATTCCACCTATGACAAAGAGTTGTATGCCTTAGTTAAGGCCCTTCAAACTTCGGAACATTACTTTGTGTCCAAAGAGTTTGTCATTCATAGTGACCATGAGTCACTTATTACTTGAAGGGCCAACACAAATTGAATAAAAGGCATGCTAAGTGGATGGAATTCTTTGAACAATTTCCCTATGTGATTAAGTAAAAGAAAGGCAAAAGTAATGTGGTGGTTGACACCTTATCTAGAAGACACACCTTATTTTCAAAATTGGGAGCTCAAATTCTCGGATTTGATCATATTCTAGAAATGTATATTCAAGATTCTGAGTTTTTCTCTACTTATGTTAAGTGTATAGAAAAACCTCAAGGAGGTTTCTATGTGAATGAGGATATTTGTTTAAAGAAAGAAAAGTTTGTATTCCCCAAGCTTCACAAAGAAAATTTCTTGTGCAAGAAACACATGAAAGGGGATTGATGGCTCACATTGGGGTAGATAAAACCCTAGTTCTTTCAAAAGAACTTTTCTTTTGGCCCCATGTGAGAAAGGATGTCCAAAGGCATTGTAATAAATGTATTTCATGTTTGCAAATCAAGTATAAGACAATGCCCCATGGATTATATACCCCATTGCATGTTGCTTTAACCCCTTGGGAAGATATAAGTATGGATTTTGTCTTAGGACTTCCAAGAACACAAAGGGTTTTGATTCCATTTTCGTTGTGGTGAATCGTTTTAGTAAACTGGCACATTTTATACTCTGTCTTAAAGTAGATGATGCTAGCCACATTACTAGGCTTTTCCTTAGAGATGTGGTCAAGCTTCATGGTATACCCCACACCATAGTATCTTTAAAAGAGCTTTGAAAAGCTTAGTGTGAGTGGAGCGATAACTTTTCCTAAGAGGGGTTCTTGGGAGATTGGGTGTTGTTGTTGTTGCTAGGAAAGTTGGTTAAGTTCTCTGTGTGATTCAGAGGAAGTTTTCTTTCATCTCTTGTGTCTTCAAGAGAGGTGTTTTCTTTTCCTTGTTCTCTTTAATTTGGTTGTACTCTGATCTTTATAGTGATTAAGTTAATCTCTTTGTTTAAAGAGATTAACAACTAGACATAGGATCTTTTGATCCAGATCAGTATAAATATTCGTGTTGAATCTTTTTCCTTATCTCTTTAATTTATTTGTTGTTGCATTTAAGGGAACTAAGGGTTTAATTTAAATGGTAAAATTTAAGAAAATTTTAAAAGTAGTAATTTTATTAATAAACCAATTCAACCCCCCTCTTGATTTTTGTCTATTAACAAGTTATTCCCCTACACGTTAACAAAATACCCAAATTGAGTTATAGATTTTGATAAATATTGATCAAATCTTTGTGGATACGACACTTGGTATTACAATTGAACCAGTGTATTTAATGGTATGATTGCTCTATTTAGAGGTCATCAGATTGTTAGGGTATGTTCTAATCGTTGATCAAAGTTTCCTATGTTATGATAGAGCAACTTGTGTGAAATAAAGCATGAGTGGATCATTCTCTTTTGTTCCAGTGCTTGACTCGCTAGGCGAGCCATTTAGTGGCTGAGCGAGAGCCTTTCCAGAGGTCACTCACGAAGCTAGTTATTAGACTTGTTGCACTAGTCTTTCAAAATTCTTTTGTTTAAAATGTGGTTTGAATGGTGACGAACGTATTGGAAAATTATTATACTATATAAGAATGATACTTTAGTGAATTGTATAGGATGTATGAATTGTATGGCTGATGTAAATACTTTAAAGTAGTTTGATATGAGTTGAACGGAATTATGAGGTAGTTATTCCTAGGATAGGAATAATAACATGAACTAGTTTTGTGTTGAGTGTATTACAACAAGGACTGAATTAGTGATCATCCAAACTCTACTAGGAATTGGAATCATATAGATGAAAATAACTAATCATGAGAGTCAAGGGAGGTTCATATCAAGAGTGTCGGCATTGGTCAAACTCATGACATATAGAATTTACCTTACCACACTCTATAGATCGGGGAGCAGCCCATACACATAATAGCTATAGCTCTTGGGAGGAAGGAGTGATTGAAAAATGACAAGTGCATGTTCTATGGGAGCTAATCAATACATCAATCCTCTAGGTGTTATGTATGTGGTTCATGGTTTATAAATGGGCTATGAGAAGTTTTATCTTGGAATGAAAATTGTATGATTGGTGAAAGAGATGTAGTTAGTTTTATAAATTGCTAGTATAGTCTTTATTTTGTTCAAAACTTATAAGTTTTAAATTATCTCTAACTTAGCATGTTTTCTGTATTTATTTGTGGTTAATTCACCTACGATGATCTTATGTCATATGTGAGTAGAAGATAGTGCAAGTAGGAGGGTTAAGAAGTAGTGAGACGATTGATGGTCGGTTAGAGTATAGTTGTTACATAATTATATAGTTTTTGTAATTTATAGATCCTTCATGTGTCGAAAAAGTTTTATATATAATGAGAAATTTATCTTAAGTTTCATGGAAGACTATAAATACATATTATTTGCTTATGTAGTGATGTATTACTTAACACTTAATTTGTAATACTTCAGATAGTAGTGAATATCTACTAAATTGGGATGTTACATTTCTTATATCAAAGCTAGTCAAACCTTAGGTGATATGTGGGAAGTGGATGCTACGTTTCTATTGTGTTGGTTGTGTGTTTGTTTTAGCAATAGTTGTTTAACGAGTTCAGAACGGTCCATCCATAATATGATCTGAGGGTTGCAGGTTGGTTGTGTTATCTTAGATAGTATAAGTGTCTATGTTTAGATAGTAGATTCAGTTTATTAAACAAAAAGTATAAGAATGAAATAATCTTGATAGAGTTATAAGGATGCATACTCATGACTACATCAAAGATGCTTTTAACTTCTTAATTTTGAAAGTTTGGAGAAAAGAGTGTTAGACAATAGGTAGTTGGTACAAAGTGTGTCATGTAGATCATAGACGCTGAGAGTGTATGCAAACTCACATAGAAGATATTTAGTCAATGATAGTTGATCGAGATTATATGGAAGGAATTGGTTTGAAACATTTCTAGCATGTCATAGGTTATAGAATCATAGAATTATAAAATTATAAAATTATAGATATAGATTTATAGATTAAAAAATGGTTAAATATGTTTTTGGTCCCTCAAGTTTCAGTGAAATTTGCTATTAGTCCCTCTTCAAAACTCTTGACCAATTTAGTCCTTCATCTTTAAAAATGCATTTATTTAGTCCTTTTAACCAAATTTTGTTAAGTTTATTTGACGTTTCAAGCGCATTTCATGATAGTATTTGAATTGTTTACACCGTTTGACACATTTTCGTTTCAATGATAACTCAAATATTATCATAAAATGCATTTAAAATGTCAAATAAACTTAAAAAAAATTGGTAAGAATGACTAAATCCATGCATTTCTAAGGATGAAGAACTAAATTGGTATAAAGTTTCAAAGAGGGACTAATTTCATAATTCACTGAAACTTGAGGGACAAAAACATATTTAACTAATTAAAAAATTATAAAACTAAAAAATTATAAAATTTGCAAAAGTTTAAAATTATAAAATGACAAAACTACAAAAATTATAATAGTATAAAATAACATGAGAGTACAAGATATCATCCAAGCAAAAAAAAAACAGTATAAATTCAATTAAAAAATAGAGAATTTTTTATGCAAAATAGAATACAAAAATTTAATAGGAATTCAACTAAAAAGACAAAAATTAATCATAAACTTAAAATTTAATTAAACATTTTTAAATTGAATATTCTAGCTTTTCTTGATTCCAAAGCGTATGACAAGTCTTTTTTTTTTGTATAAACTGGTTTTAAAACCCTATATCAGTTGCTCTTGTTTGTATGTTTTTTTATTGCAAAGTATATATTAGACTAAGAGATATTTGAGCAATAAATTAGAAGTAAAAAGAAAGAAATAATAAATACTTTTAACAATGAATAAATAACTTAAATAGTGAATATTTATATTTTGAGTTATTGCTTGCTATATATATATATATATATATTATGTTTAAAAATGTTAGTGTATTGAGATGGTAGTATAATTGTATTGTTTAGTAAAATTAATTTTGTATTACTATCTTGATATTAATTGTGTTAAATTAAATCTATAGCTAAGTTTTATTTATTTTAAAATAGTTATTTTGTATACTATAATGAGTACATTTAATAATGGTTTATGGTTATAATTATTTATTCTCTTATCCTGTAGATTGCTCAATCAATTTAATAATGTAATTTAAAATGAATTTATAAGTTTTTTGTTATTATTGAAGTGGTGTAATAAATTACGTGGGGTGCAAAAAGCAAATTGTAAGTCCGGAGCGAAAAATAGATTCTGTAGATGTAGATCCATAGGGAAACAATTATGTGAAGGAATTCACCCGTTGGTTTTCTTGAATATGTGTAGTATGTTTGATATATACTTTTTACATGTATTAGCTTGAAATTTTGATGATTGAAAATTTTAAAAGTTTATTAATATACATTTAGGTTTATTACTTTCTAAAAATTAATAGTCAAAATTAATTAATTAATATATATTAATATTTTTTAGGTTTTTAAATTTTAAATTTAGATGTAGAGATTGAGCAAACCTTGGTTCATTTTTGAGATAATGCAAATGACTAACATTAATCATTGTATTAAATCTTAAATTGTCTAACTATACAATTTGGAAAAATCATATTTTTTAACTTGTTAATATTGTTGGCGCAAGGTAGCTCTAGATGGAAGATGGAGACATTTTGATATCGTTTTGCCCAAGTATCACGAGTTTAACCATTTTCAGGTAACATTAGTATAAATCTTTTCAGATATCCTTCTCAATCTCTCATTGGGATAGAGAACTCGCAATTACAATGAACAAAATAATCTTTCACGCGGGAGAGTATAATCATACCCACAGGGTATACTTCACTATGTGAAGGATATTACAATGTTTATCATTCAACCCAATATCACTCTACAAAATAGATTTGACTTTATGCTCTCAGAGTATTCTCTCTTTTTCTTTCTCTTGATATGACAATATTTCAACACTAGTGTATATTCTTTCACATTCTTCTTGTCTTCATCATCTAGGTCTTGATATTTATAATTTCATTATGCTATTGACCACTGATGCAAACTCAATTCTTCATATCTACAATATCTTCTTCTCTCTTCATCTACAAGTTCTCGTTATTGCCTTTAGAGTATATTACTTCTTGTGAATTATCACTTTTTTTTCTTTTTCAGTCATTCAACAATTTGAATTTCAAATATAATGAGTTGTGGCTTTAATCTGCTAAAGATTCTCTTGTAGTTTTTTATCTACAAAGTTTTTTTTCTTTCTTGTGAATTTTTTATAAATATATGACAACATTAATAATATTCAATTATAGAATATTTCCTTTTATGTATGTTCAATCAGATGTTCAATCATATGTGATATTTTTCAAATTATATCTTCAAATAATATTGAGCCTTGTTGCAATTCTCTTACTTGATTTGATCATTAATTTCAATGTTCAAATTGTTTTGATCAATTCGGGCTTGATATATATTTTTGTGTCATATTCTAAAAATCGTTATGCAAAGTATGCTTCTCTAAGTGTGGGATATGTTACATTATCAACCATTTTGTCTTCATAGTAAAAGGTCCCTTTGCAACTATTAACATTCTCCATAAATTAAAAAGTTCTTCGGTACTTGGTGGAATGCAAATAAGTTTTTCAATAGTATTTCCTCTTTTCTTTAGGTTTCCAACATATATTCTTATTTACATAAAAAAAATGAAACAAATTGTCCATAGGTTAAACTTCTAGCCTCTTGGAATTTTTTGTTGCATTTTATTGTGAATATGGATTATGAAACGCTTACTTTACAAATTATGTCATAAATGTCACCTTCATCTTTAAAATATACAACATTCTTTCGTATATGAAAGAAAGTCGTTATACTACTAGATTTTTCCCACGAATATGAAAAACAAATGCCAAAATAACTCAAATGGTGACATATATCTATGATCTAAGTATTGTAGGATCTCATCTATAGGATAATTTAATGAGTAGAATTAAGTGTCATTAAGAACAATAACAATTGTTACCATGTCATATCTTTTGTTGATATATTAATAGGTACTTGATTGAATTTGTATCACACCTAGCCGGTCCCGCTAGCATATCAACACAATCACCCTTGACCGACATACCTATATCGGCAAAGGCTGAGAGACTAGTGTACCACACTGGGCCAGCTTAGCAAAATAATAATAAACGATCACCATATCTACACGCAAAATCATTCAAGTAACCGGCCTGGGCTGACCTAAGCCTAGCCGGCCTGAACCGGTAACATATGACGTTAAGAGGAATAACCCACCTAAGACAGCATATACAGACCGCCAAAGAAAGTAGTCGGTTCAGGCCGATAACCTTAAGACACTTAACGAAATCCAAGCCCCCTGATATCCAATGAGCCCACAATAATCGAACTAAGGGTCTGGGCTAGGACCCAGGCCCACCTACAGCCCAAACAAGGGCCCAGCCCATGACGTGGCCAGACATAATTAATACTCTATAAATACGCATGGACCCCAGTAATTAAAGGTATGCATTCATTACTCCATTAATCACCTGATTTGACTTTTTGAGAGCTTTGGCTGACTTAAGATCCGGAGTCCCTTCTGCAGGTAACCCCTCCCGGGTCCAGGCCGATATCTGCTAGATGGGAAGAGGCCAACTGAGGAGATAGCGGACGTATAGGTAAGGTGACGCTTGTGCCTAACAGATCTTATT
>Ga0099822_1008555_pt1 | contig 13063 bp, 14 predicted proteins | sample CowpeawhiteBW_FD_76839 | JGI IMG/M metagenome (GOLD analysis project Ga0099822, IMG submission 76839) | Root nodule microbial communities of legume samples collected from California USA - Cow pea white BW | ecosystem: Host-associated > Plants > Roots > Nodule | place: USA: California | collected... | reverse complement strand
TATGAGATCATGGATGGGTAATTTGAAAACAATGAGATATTTAATTATGTTATTTTGGGATGGGTGGCATATTTATTTCATGTATTTTGTTTATATATTGTGCATAGCTCACCCTTTTGTGTGTGTGTGGCGATGATCGGATGATTCGTTATCCGGGAGCAGATGATTTGACATGTGGGCCAGGAGATGCATAGACTCGGAGCGAGGGATAACTCGGGATTTTTGTTTATATGTTATTATTTTGATTTTGAGATAAATATGTAACCCTTTGGGAGCCATGTGAATATTGTTTTAGTTTTATGAATTATGGACTCCTAGTTTTATGACATGTATATTAAAGTTTTAAATTTTCCCGTGTTTTTGGGAAATGTATCTCTATTAAATGAGGTATTTACTTTCTTTTCGTATTTATTTATTAAATATTAGTAATATTCCTTAGGGATGTTACAATGTTGGATCGTCATGAGAAAGGATTATGTTACAAATGTGAAGAAAAATCCAGCCCGGGTCACAAATGCAAGGGTCGTTTCTTTCTGTTAGTTGTCGTTGATGAGGATGATGACGTCTGAATCGAGTCCCCATGTTTAAAGGCAGATCCGAGTATGCTTCATCAGGAAGGTGCAGACCTGGGCCAAAATGAAGCCCAAATAAGTTTCAACACTTTGGCTGGGTTGCTAGCCCTTAAAGCTCTTCGCATAGTGGGTTACATCTCTGACGAGCCCACTACTATTTTGGTAGATGGGGGACTACTCAATTTTATCCAAGAGAGAAGGGCACGTTTTTTGAATTTGGGGACTTAGCCCACTAACACACTACGAGTAATGGTTGGAAATAGTAGTGAACTTGAATGTGATAGCATTTTTCCAGGGGTGGAATTGAAAATTCAGGGTCATAAGTTTCTGGTGGATCTCCATGTGCTCCCCATCAGTGGTGTTGATGTAGTCCTTGGCATCCAGTGGCTCCAAATATGGGTCCTATTGTTATTGATTAATCCCAACTCATTATGAAGTTCGTTAAGGATGGGAAATTTGTGGAGTTTAAGGCTGATGCCCCCCAAAGCCTAGCGACATTTCAGCTCAACAGGTTAAATGTATCCTACAAACACATGGTGCAACAAGATTCTTTCACATTCGTATACTACTTACTACACCCTCACAAAATTCATCAACTCACAAGCCATCCCTACCTATCCTATTCATCAAATATTGACCCTTTTAAACAAATACTCTCAAATTTTCTAGAAACTAGCATCCCTACCAACTTCTCGTCGTATGGATCACCAAATACACCTCCTTCCCAATTCCTCACCAGTCTCCATACGTTCCTCGCCCCAATTCCAGAAAGCAGAAATTGAGAAACAAATTGAGGAGATTTTGTATGATGGCATGATACAACCAAGCCATAGCCCTTTTTCCTCCACGGTCTTGCTTGTCAAGAAAATGGACGGTAGTTGGAGATTCTATGTTAACTTTCGTGCCCTTAATGCTATCACCATCAAAGACAAGTTTCCCATTCTCATGATCGACGCGCTCTTGGACGAGTTAGGGGAGCTTCGTGGTTTTCGAAACTAGATTTACGGCAAGGATATCATCAAATTCGCATATTTGAAGCTAATATCCCTAAAACCGCCTTTGCACACATCATGGGCATTACGAGTATACGGTTATGCCGTTTAGGCTTTGTAACGCCCTTTCAACATTTCAAGGAACTATGAATGAACTGCTAAAACCATTTATGCGTAAATTCCTGATTGTTTTTTTTTACGACATATTGATTTATTGCAGGTCATTGGAAGCTCATATTCACCACTTGAAGTTGACTTTCCAACAATTGATACAGGGCGAGTTTTTTTTTTCGTGGGTTTAAGTGTTTGTTTGCCTAACAGCAAGTTGAGTATTTAAGGCATGTGGTTTCCGTAGCTGGTGTCACACCAGACCATTAAAAAATGCAGGCAATGTTAGATTGGCCACCTCCTACCACGATCAAAGCATTACGTTGCTTTCTAGGATTGACAGGCTTTTATAGGCGATTCATAAAAGGGTATGCAACGATAACTTTTTCCTTGACTACACTTTTGAAAAAGGATGTATTCTAGTGGACCAGTGAAGCTCAAATCGCTTTTGACACCTTGAAAAAACCATGACTGAGGCACCTGTCTTAGCCTTACCCAATTTTGACTTGCCTTTTGTCTTGGAGACAAACGCATTCAGCTTCGCCATGGAAGTAGTTTTGATGTAGGAGGGTCATCCAATAGCGTTCCACAATAAACCATTTTGCCCAAAGCTCATGCGTTCATCTACATGTCAGGGAACTTCATGCCATTACCACCGCCATTAAGAAGTGGCGCCAATATCTATTGGGCCATTTCTTTACAATCCTCACGGATCATCGTAGCCTCAAGGAGTTGATGTCGCAAGTTATCCAAAATCCAGAACAACAAGTTTATTTATCGAAGTTGTTGGGCTTCGATTATTCCATATAGTATAAAACAGGGAGCACAAATGTAGTGGCAGATGCTTTTTCCCGCCCTTTTGATTTCTGTGATAACCATCTCTTTGTTCTATCTATGCCTCGCTTTTTATTTCTTGAGGAACTCCGCAAGGCTCTACTTACGTGTGCTGAATTTGTTCAATTGTTTAAGGATGTACAAAACGACTCGAATGTTCCGACGTACTACAACATCCACCAAGACCTCTTGTTGTACAAAGGCAAAATCTGGCTAAATCATGACAATTCCTTCATTCCAATATTGTTGGAGGAATTTCACAACACTCCACTCAACGGGCATACAGGGGTTGCCAAAACTTTGTTGAGGCTTTAACACATTTTTTATTGGAAAGGCATGCGCGAGGATGTTCAAAAATTGGTTGCTCACTATGCAATTTGTTTGCAAACCAAGTATGAAACTAAGTGGTTAGCCGGACTATTGCAACCCCTCTCTATTCCAGTGGAACCATGGGTTTACTTGTCTTTGGATTTTATTACTGTCTTGCACTCTTCCAAGGATATACGATCATTCAGGTGGTTGTCAACCGCTTCTCGAAAGGGATCAAATTTTGGAATGCCACCCGCACATTTGACATCTTTTAAGGTCGCATAACTCTTTTTGGATATGGTCTGTAAACACCATGGATTCCTTCATAGCTTGGTCTCGGACTGAGATCCAATTTTCATTAGCAAATTTTGGAGAGAATTATTCCGATTGTATGGCACCAAGCTGCGGATGAGCACCGCCTTTCATCGTGAAACGGATGGCCAGATAGAGGTTTTAAACAGGGTCTTAGAACAGTACCTATGTTCCATGGTTCACAACAAACCGATTGATTGGGAAAAATATGTAGGCTTAGTAGAGTGGTGTTACAATACGACCATTCATTCAACCACTGGAATGTCTCCTTCGATTCCTTAATATTTGGTGGCTTCCTCGTCAGTGGAGGCAATTGATTCTCTACTTTCAACTCGCCAAGAAATGCTAATTGCTCTTCAAAAAAAACTCCAAAAGGTAAAAGATCAGATGAAGGCAGTTGCAGATGGCAAGCAACGGGAGGTGGAGTATGTAAGACCCGTAGAATTTAATTAATTAAATAATTAATCAATTAATAAATGCGGGTGGGAAAATCATTTATGACATTAAATTATGATTAGTATGATGTGGAAAAGTACTAGCTCAAATGGCTAAGAGTACTTTGATTGTGTGATAGGACTTGGGTTCAAGTCCTATGTATGCTAAATTTGTGTTATTGATTATTATTATTTTAAATATAGGTTAATCATGCGGTGGATAGATATGATACTTGAATTATGTTAGTTTGCATGAAATATGAATTGGCATGATGGTTTGGTATAGACTTGGCATTGCATGGTTAAGGGTTCAAATCTTGGTAAATCCAAAGTAAACTTTCTTTTTTGCCAAGAATTCTTTTAACATGAAGGTGGAAGGACATAGAAACCATAGATGGTTAAGGGGCAGCCGTGGGTAGCTGAAAAACATATCATAAAGGCCAAATAAATGGTAATTAACATTATCATTATGTAACTTTCGTTTTTGAGCAATTAAACTCTACTAAAATCAAGTTTAAAAGGGTAAAAAGTGGTCATAGTGAGGGTTTTGGCAAGATGAAATAGCAACCTGAATTAGAGCACGAAAATCACAGAGATTAGTGAGGTTTGAGTGAGGTTCTGGAGTCAAAGTGAGAGCACACCAAAAGGGGGAACGTTGGTGATCATTGGAGTCTTTCAAGCAAACCAATTATAAGCAAAAGGATCCAGGTTAGGGGAGTTTTACTCGCTAATATATATGTGCATAAATATATGTATGATTGAATGTTTATTTGGATGTCTCTGTTGGGTTAAAAACTGTACAATTTCACATTTCTGGAAATTTTCCAGAGACCGCCTGGCGGGTCTTGAAAGCCGCCAAGTGGCTCATACCCTTTTGTGCAATTCAAGGTTCTTGGAGAAGGAAATGCATGGCGGCACATACCTGGCTGCCAGGTGACACATAGAAAATCTTCAGTTTTCTGGGTTTGGATGAAGCGCCTGGCGGTAGCAAGTAAACCACCAGGCGGCGCGAGCAGGTTTTGGCTCAAATCAATGTTTTTGGTGATATGGGTTGTTTCTAATCGGTGGGAAAACTACTCGTAATTATTAACGAATGATTTTGATATCGTATGATGTACATTTTTAAGCATTAGTAGGTATAAGTGAACATAACAGTGGCTAAATGTCAAGGGTCGGAAAGTGGGGTACAATTGGGGTGTAATTGGTGTGATCCTTGCTGGGTACAGTAGTATTGAATTGGAGGGCTGTATTATTGGATTTATTGTGCCAAGATGGGAGAGATTGGATCGAGAGAGGCGATAGAGAGTGAAAAAGAATGTTGGCAGGGGTGACAGAAACCATGTTTTTCCCAGGTCTGATACACCGCCTGGCCGAAGACAGGTTATCGCTAGGCGGTAGCATTGCACCAGTGGTATTCTGGGGTTTTGGTTGGATTGGTTCGGGCTGGGTGTGTGATAGTTCATGCTGATTGTGTAATAGTCCGTGGGCGTGAAGAAATTGGGGAACGAGATGAATTGGACACTTAGGAGAGTGGAAACTTAAGTATGGTTAATGAGATAAGGTTTGAACTATAGTGTAGATAGGGAAAAGAAATCTGTCTGATAAGGTTTATGCTGAAATACTCATGCAATGGTGTTGGGTACACTTTGTTCAAGTTAAGTATCAAAATAGGGTCACATGCTTGTGAGAGCTTAATGGATGAATTACTCATAATATGGTCAAGTTATGATATATAATGTATGAGTTGTATTTGGCTGTTTGGTGAATTGCTAATTAATCTTAATTAAAGTAACTCACTGGTAAGATAGAATAAGAGGGCTCATACTGGTATAAACCAATATTGGTGTCATAATAATTATTGAACACGTGTACTCTGGGAAGTACAAATGCATGTATTGAGACTTAACAGTGGAGTAGAGTGTAGAGGAATCAATATCTGACGAGGTTCTGGTATGGCGCCTGCGTCGGGGTTCAACCCGCCAGGCGATAGCAACAGAACAGGGAATCTGCATAGCGAAAGGTGCCTGTTTGGTTTATAGGTTGTGGCCGATAGGTATGGCAGCAAGTCACCTTGAAGTAATCACTATGAGCGGTAAAACGCGAAAGTATGGTGTGATTATAATATATGGTATTTTAAGGATGTTTGGACATGATTAAATATAAATGTTTTGATTATGATGTATTGTTTTTATATGTTATATTTGTTAAGCTCACCCTATCTGCTTGTGATTGGCGATGATCATGTACGCGATACACGGGAGTAGACGTTGTTGATGCAGGTGGCTCAGGTAAAGCTTAGTCGCGGATAGGGGATAGATCGGGGGAAACGCTATTGTTTACTATCCTTGGCTTTTGAAAGCAGATGTAAACCCTTACGGGATTTTTATAAACATGTGTTTAATGATTATGGACTTGAACTTTTGTTGGTTAATTAATAAATTTTGAATTTTCTCGCGTTTTGGGAAAATGAGGTATTATTAAATGCTGCGTATTTTAAATTATTGCTTTTATTTAATTATAAATCCGTAATATCCTGACGGGATGTTACAGAGTATCAGGTTGATGATTGGGTTTATGTGAGGTTGCTCGTGGTTCATCTTATGCGAAGTTGGGCAAGCAGTTTTACAGTCCCTTTCGCATACTAGAACGAGTTGGACCTGTTGCTTACAAGCTAGAGCTGCCTTCAAATTCCAAAATTCATCTAGTTTTTCATTGTTAAGTGCTTAAGGCTCATCTCGGTCCTCTTCCTATTCACCAAGTTGATATGACAACTGAAACCCATGGTAATAGACCGACAATTACTCTTATGGCTATACTGGATTCTAAGATAGAAAATTCCACGACCCCTCTTGTGAAATTCGTTTTGGTACAATGGAAAGGATTGGCCCCAGAAGACACCACTTGAGAAGATTGGAATGATTTGCATCTGAATTATCACCTTGAGGACAAGGTGACTTTCCGAGGGAGCAATAATGATAGCAGTCCAGGCCCAAATGAAGAAACCAACACTATCAACCAGGCCAGTGAGGTAGCTGACCCAATAATGTTAACAAGGGTTCGCAGGATGCCAAGATATTTAGTTAATTACAAGCTTTGATAAGTGGAGTGTGAACGAGGGAATATTTATATATTACGTGTCAGTATTTTAGTGGGTTTGTTATGAGTTTGTTATTCCTTGATTTTGTCGTATAATTGTTGTGAAGGAATGAATGAAAGGACAATAAGAAAGTTTTCATCAATTCTCTGCCCCTTTTTTGTAGGAGGTTCCTTGACCTCAAATCAAGGCTTTTTATAACTATCATTATCCCTTTTGTTTCCTCCTAGAATGAAGTTTTCTTCCAATGTGTCCTGTAAGGCCCACTTTTATATGCCCTTATTTAAAGGGGCAACCCCAAATCAGTTGGGCCTAGGGCTAGCCCATAGAGAGCCAAACGCCCTAATCTGCCCCAATCCCTTTCATTTCACTTCGCTTTTCAGAATCAGCCTTTCTTCCTCTTTTAGAGTTTCAGCAAACCTATGCTAGGGTTTGGTCTTTGGCCTCCGTCAAGCTTGTTCGAACTCATGCCTTTCCACGTAAGTTGTCTCTCATCCAATACGTTCCTTTTTATAGCACCGTTGTCTTGAGTCCATCTAAAGTCACTCTTGGTAACTTCGTTTCCCTTTTGTTCATTATTTCTCTAGCTCACTAAACTGCCCTAGGAGCTGTGGTACTCCTTTGTTCGTACCCAGGAACCCATCTGTTAGCACTTTTCAGGTAAGGGAAGCTAGAGTTTATCTATTTGATGCGATTGTTGCTGGTCTTGTTGTTATTTCACGATTTTTAAGATTGTGTGCTACCGTAAATGGATGAAATGCCTGGTTATACTGTTTGGATGTGTATGTATGGCTGTTGCAGGGAGAATAGTGACGAGATCCGATGTTCTCGCCCAAGCGAACCTGACTTGCCTTGGCGAGACTTGCAGAAACAAGCCCAGCTTCACACTTGAGTTCTCACTCAAGCAGAGAGCTCTCGTTTTGAGCGAGGTACCATCTCGCTCAGGTGAGAGGGGCTCGCCTAAGCGAGAACGCATGAGGATTTGAGGCATGTTGCTGCAAGGGTAGCCCAAGCGAGGAAACTCACCTTTGGGCGAGGGGTGGCCTCGCTCAGGCAAGGAGGACTCGCCTCAGCAAGAACTCATGAGTCTTGCAGGGCTCCCTGTTGGCAGTCTCGCCTAAGCGAGAACTTGTAGCTTAAGTGAAAGGCCTTTTTCGCTTGAGCGAGGGCCCTTGGCTTGAGCGAGACTGGTGCGGGACTTTGCTCCATGGTTGTTCCTTCCATGCTTTGATTGTTAATTGTAAACTTGTGTTGGTATTACCCAATTTTAAAGTATGAAGTATGTGAATAAGTATGAGATCTTTGATTGTTTGGGCTAGATTGATGAGTTAACATGATTTTGGCATGAACTGAGTATGGAATGGTTGGTTATAAAAGTGGCATAGGATTGGTATGAGAATGAATGTTAGTTTTGGTAAATGGAACATGTTGTTGGTATGTTTAAGACGTAATTCCACGATAATTTCGTGGTGGTGTCTCATTGGTTAGGGCATAATTCCTTGAATTTCTAGGTGAGATCTCATGGTGGTGCCTCAGTTGGTCGGGACATAATTCCATAACCCCTGTTAGTGGGAGTTCATGGTGGTGCCCCATCTATATAATTTAGTAAGGATTCAAGGTAAGGTTGCATCCTAACACTCCAAAAGAGTCAGTTAGTCTCACATAAAGCGTACTGACTCTAGTGGTGAGAGTAGAAGGAGGTCTGGAACCCATTAAGGGCTAACCTTGTGTGTGGGAGATGAGACATTGTAATAATTTAGCTCAGTAGAGCAGCTCGGTAGAGCAAGGAAGTCCACCACAAGTGCAAGCATCCGCTGAATCTGACTAATTATATGTATCTGAATCAGTCGTGTCTGAGTCTTAGTGTATTGTGTGCAAGTCATAACATGATTGGTTGACATATGCCTCTTGAATTATGAAATTGTATGTAATTGTATGATAAACCATTTTTCTGCTCTAGCTTACCCTTTTGCTTTCTTTATTGTTATGTGTGTGGCCTTCTCTCTTTGCGATGATCATCAATTTATTGATGTGAGCAAATGCGAGAAATACCCGTAGTCAACAGGGAAATGGTGACTCCGCTGCATAGCTTGCTTGGGTTGGATTCCTCCAATTGGACTTTCTCTTAGCGCTAGGACCCATGTATTGACTTGTCTTTTAATCTTATTTGGATCACTGTTGGATTTTGTACCCTATCTTGTATTGGCACCGTGGTGTGCCTCAGGATTTCTTTTTTTAAAATTTTTGGATATCATTAAGGAGTGATTCTATACTCCGAACCTTTTCCCGTAATATTATATTATGTGACGTGTCATTTAAGTAAGTTTATTTATTAAATGGGACGTTACATGTCTAATTGGTTGTTGTTACATAGCCTTCCAATAAATCTTCCCTTCAGCCACTCTAGTGCTTCCTCATTCACGTTAAGTTTAATGCCTTTCCAACTATTATTTTGTGTAGCTGTAGTTACTGATTAAGCACATAATTTGTGTGGAATTTTTCTTCTCCAGACTATTGCTTTCCTTTTTGGTTTGCTTAACTCAAGTTCACTTGTCCTTCTTCCATTCCCGTTTTCCCATGCCTCACATATTGCGGTCTATTAAAATGTAGCTTAGTATTTCCAATCTGAACCTGGTGTAACTCCTTTACGAGTGTCTCTGAATTTTCCACGTTATGTATACTTCTTGCACCCTCCCCCGTCTTTTAAAAATCTTCCAAATATCAAACTTCCTAAAGTTGTTTCGAAAATTTGAAAAAAGGTATATTGATTCTTGCCTTCCATGGTGTCCTATGATTTCTGTGATGGTAGTAGTCCTCGGTCTTGTTTTGTCCCCTGCCAATAGTTTCCTCCATGTATATCAATGTCAAGCCTTTAGTAACTTACAATTTTCATAGCCATGCGCAAAATCTGGAGTTATGCATTGAAGATATGGTGTATGGCCGGGTACGTCCCGGCCCGAGTATGGGAACTCTCATGCTCTGGCCTAATTGTTGGGGCTTTGATCCAGCACGACGCAGACAACCCAATACGTGTGATGGCAGGGTACATCCCGGCCCTTTTGGCCGTGTACATCCCGACCCAAGGGAGTGACAAACGAAAAATGGGATTATGGCACAGGGGTGCAGAGGAGCAACGCGCAATCTCGGCCAAAAAAGAAAGGAGTTGATATTGGGAGAAGTGCAGACGGGCAAACCCCAAAAAGGAAGGAGTTGATATTTGGAGAAGTATAAACGGGCAAACCCCAAAAAGAAAGGAGTTGATCTTTGGCAAAGCAGCAACATGCAATCTCAGTCAGAAAGGAAAGAACCGACACATATAAACTTAGTCAGAAAGGAAAGAGTGGATTCTCGAATACAAACGACCCGCAAATAACAATAGCAGGTTCGTCAAGAGACTAGTATAAATTAAGACCTAGTGAACTCGTAAAGGTATGCTTTTCTCACTTTACCAATTACACCTCATATCGAATCACTATTTGACTTGAGCGTCGGTGTGCCTGCAAGTACCCCCGCCCTCGGAGTGCAAACGACAGGGAGATCCAGGAGGAGGCCAGAGAGGAAAGAAGGAGGTTCGACACAGAAGGTTCTTGAGATCGTCTGATTCCATACTAAAATAGTATTGGTCAGGTACAGAAGATATTGAATTTGAAGTTGGAATTGAACGCATCTCAAGACAATGTTTGAAGGAAGATAGGACGTTAGACAACGAAGAGGTAATTCAACTGTTATCACCTCATTAGAATTGTAATATCATTATTACTTTCCTAGATTTAGAGAGAATTCACAGAAACTAAATTTTAATGAGATTAAAAGTTTAATAAAATAAAGAGTGCTCTATAACTTTTTTATTAGCTTTATCCATTTAAAATTTTATCTCTAATAAAGCTTATTGCATACAATGTGTGAGGTGTGTCTTTATAGAAATTCTAATAATTTTTGCTCACTTCAAGAAAAGTGGGCGTGCAACCAACCATAAGGAGAAATTCTAACATAAAATTTGTTCTAATCTTCTTCTTTTTTATAGGCAAAATTATTCTAATTTTCCTTACTTACCACAAAAAGAAACTCCAATTAAAATTTGTTAATCTTCTTCACTTGTTCATTATAAGACGAGAGAGTGCACACTAATATTTATCGTCATTTCTTCTTTAATTGATCCAACATGAAGAAAAAATTTAAATTTAAAAAAAAAGTTCAGATACATAAACATATCTTCTTTACTAAGATATTGTAAGGCCCAATTTTCTGCCGTAATATTTTAAGGGCTGCCTTAAAATTATTGGAACTAAAGGTCGGCCCAAAGGATAAAACCCACTTCTAGTCTGCCCTAACTCACACTTTCCACTCACTTGAGAGAACCTTGAGCTGCAGTTGTCAACCTCTCTACTAGGGTTCGCTTCCACTGTTACGTTGAGCTAAGAGGACTTGTTGCTCCATGTAAGTATCCCTTCCTAGTTCATGCTGGTCCCCTTTAATCATCTTTCGTATTCCCAGTTAGGATCATCTATTAATCCCATCTATTGGTACGGGGAAGTTAGGGTTTTAGGTCTTGAATGATTTTCTTTGCTGATATAGAGTTTGTTGGGTGTTGTATGAAACTATATGGTTATGATGAATGTGTGAAATGCCTTGTATTGCTTTTTGGGTGCAAACATGCGACTGTTGCAGGAAGATCAGTGGCGGGATTTGTTGCTCTCACCCAAGCGAGACTAACTCGCCCAGGCGAGACTTGCAGGAGCAGACTGGGGGTTTCACGAACTCTCGCTAAGGCGGAGAGCTCTGGTTTTTAGCAAGGCACTGTCTCGCTCAGGCGAGAGCCGCTCGCCTAAGCGAGGAGGCGTGGAAGCTTTGGGAGGCTGCTGTGGTTTAGCCCAGGATAGGGACCTCACCTTTGGGCCAGAGGTTGTCTCGCTCAGGCGAGGCATGGCTTGCCTAAGCGAGCCTGCGAAAAACTCCCAACACCTGGTCGCGATCTCGCCTAAGCGAGGGTCTATCGCCTAAGCGAGAGCACCCCTCTCGCTTGAGCGAGGGCTCTTGGCTTGAGCGAGATCCGCTACAGGTTGTGTGGTTTCCTTCAATTGGTAATTGGATTGTTGATCTATGATATGTTTTGTATGATGCATGAGGCCTGTGAAATGAAATATATGGTATGATCTATGGTTATAAATTGGATAGATGTGATTGAGGGAATCTTGGCATGTGAAACTAATGAGTGGGTTAGAAATTAAAGAGGCATGGTATTGGTATGAGATAAGGCCCTATACTCATGGATTGAGAATAACCAATGGTATGGATTCAACATGTGACACGAATGAGGATTGAATTTCAGAGGTTGGTATGAAATTACAAGCATGATAAGTGTTCTCTTATTGTTGGTTTATGATTGGTCTGTGGTCAGTGCATAATCCCTTGAAATCTCTAAGTGAGATTTTAGGGTCGTGCTTCAGTGGTCGGGACGTAATTTCATGGCCCCTATTAGTGGGTGTCCATGGTGGTGCCCTATCTATATGGTCTGGTAAGGATTCAAGGTAAGGTTGTATCTTGACACTCTAAGGAATCAGTTAGTCTCACTTAGAGCAGACTGACTCTTGTGGTGAGAGTAACAGGAGGCCTGAAACTCATTAAGGGCTAACCTTGTGTGTGTGGGATTGATTCATTGTAACACTTGTAGCACATAGCTCGGGGGTGAGTAGAGGTATTCACCACAAGTGCAAGCATCCGCTGAATCCGACCAGACTATATGTATCCGGATGAGTTGAGTCAGAGTCTAGTGTATGGTTTGAGAAGTCAGAACATGTTTGGATGACATATAAAATCTTTGGATTGTGTATTGGCATGTAACTACTTGATGAACTGTTTTTACTCTAGCTTACCCTGTTTGTTTGTTTGGTTGTCTTGTATGTGGCTCTTCTCTTTGCGATGATCATCAATTTATTGATGAGAGTAGATGCGAGAGGTCCTCACGGTCAACAGGGAAATGATGACTCCGCTGCTTAGCCATCTAGACTGGATTTTCTGCTTTGGGCTTTCTTTTAGGGCCACGACCTATGTATTGACTGTCCTTTAAATTTCCATTTCATTTTTGTTACATTTCTGTATCTGGTTTAGTTTGGCATGGTTGTGTGCCTTGGTTTATTGTAAGGCGTTATGTGGGAACTCTGAGACTGCGCTACTATACTATTTTGTTGTGACACTTTCTTTAATTACGGTTATTAACTAAATGGGGTGTTACATATATCTTGTTTTATAAATCTTAGTAACACTTAAACATATTTACTTTAAAATAAATATAATTATAATAGTTAATTTATAATTAATTTTACATGTAATTATAGTTAATTTAAATATATATATATATATATATATATATATATATATATATATATATATTTTTATATTTATTTTTTT
>Ga0099822_1008549_pt1 | contig 13066 bp, 9 predicted proteins | sample CowpeawhiteBW_FD_76839 | JGI IMG/M metagenome (GOLD analysis project Ga0099822, IMG submission 76839) | Root nodule microbial communities of legume samples collected from California USA - Cow pea white BW | ecosystem: Host-associated > Plants > Roots > Nodule | place: USA: California | collected... | reverse complement strand
TATATATATATATATATATATATATATATATCATTGTCGTAGTAACTATCTATATAACGGGACCACGATCAATTTATTGGGCTAGTGAGTTGCGTGCATTGTAGGATCCAGCCCATTAAAGGTTTATTTGAAAACAACATTTTTTACAAACTTTTTGGATTATGCTGTTCAGATTTTTTAATATATTTTATTAAACATATTTAATTAATTTTAGCTATTTTAAAATTTAAAATGATGCAATTATGATTTTTAATATTTTTAATTTCTTAATTAATATAACAAAAATAGTATTCATTTTGTCAATATTATTTTGCGCTTTATTTTATTATTGATGTACGATCATATGTCAACATTGTGGTAGATGGATTTCGTATTCGTTAGTACCAATTCCTTAGTAAATTATACAAAAAGTGCAGAATATTGATAATAAATTAAAAGAAATAAAGAATAATAATATCCTCTTCTAATGCATATATGTTTGTTTGGGTTAGATCATTAAAACTAAAAGAATGTAAAGTAAAAAAAAATGAATTGAAGGATAAAAAAAATTGAAATAAATATATTTATTTTATTATAATAAAGAACATAAATATAAATATAAATAAAAATTAAAAATATAATGAATTATTAATGATTACGCTAACAATGTAATGAATCATATTCAACCTCGACCCGGCCCACCACGGGTTGGCTTACGGGTTTACTTAATTAAAAAAATATTATTTTTTTTTCAGTCAAAACTAAATTGTAATTTCAATTAAAGTCTAAATAAACTTTAATATAATCCAAATACAAACCAAAATAAAAAAAATACAAATTATTTATGTGTTGGATAAAAAAACAATTTAACATGACCCAAATGTAAAACCCAATTTAATAAAAATAAATAAAAACACTTGTGTGACTCTTTTATCTGTGGGTTGGTGAGCCAACCCGGCTCACCACGGGTTCAACCCAGATGAGCTGGGTCAAAAATCAACCCGTATTGAAATTTGTAAAAAAATTTTAACCCAATCCAACCCGATCCGAACCTGTCGTGAACCGGTTTGGCTCGCGGATTCCAACCGATTTTAACAGCTATATATATGTATGAGTACAATATTTATGATATAATTAATTACTTCAAAGATATCTTTGTATTTGCTCGCAGAGTTTAACACATTATTATTTTTTTCATTTTACGCGCTTTCTTTCTTTTACTTTTGCGTCCTTGGTTTTCCTTCTAAGGTTTATTGTTAGGAAAAAAAATATTTTTTAATATTTTAGTTGCTTTGGTTTATAAAAAAAAAATAGTTTGCAATATCAGTTGTTCTTTTGAAAAAAAAAAACTGAAATTTGAAATTATTCTTAAAATTTAATTGATTTTATAAATTTAAAATTTCGTAACTTGTGGCTATTCTCACTTTTCGTTTTTACTTAATGCATACTCGTTTTATTACGTAAAAAATGTTTTTTTTTTCATTTAAATAAGATTACTTATACTTTAATATGATTTTTTGATAAAAATATTATGAATAACCATGAAATAGAAGTTTATACTCTCACTATAAATAAAGGAGGATTCGATCTGTTTTATGTCTTTATTTTTCTTTTCTTTTAATTTTACCCTTTAAATAACAAGGGATTGAATCCAAGATCTTTTTTTCTCTTTTCTTCTATTTAATCACTAAATTATTTTATCACTTATAAACACAAATACGTATACAGGTAGTCTATACATAAGTGAAGGCGAACATAAGGACTGTGTTTTTGTTTTATGGAGTAGACCCGCATTTGCTAAAATTAGTTTCTTAGAAAGTTTTAAATGTAAATCACCACAAAAAACGGTTTAAAGGCGGAAAAGTTAAATGTTTATTTATCTTGATAATTTATCATTTTAGTATTTTTTTTTTTTACAAATATGGACTGAAGTTAAGTTTCTTAACTCATTATTTGTTGAAACAAATATCTCCACAATTTATTAAAAAAGTTAGGGTTTGGAGTAATTGAGAATATGAAATGGTTTAAAAGATTGAATATCCATTTTTTTTATTATTAATTTTGGTTATATGTTTGGATTTAAAGTCTTAGCTACTGCACATTCATTAGTGTGAGCTAGTATTTTTTGAATTGTGATGGTGACTTCAAAAGTTCAGAAAAAGGGGCAAATCCTGCTACAAGGAACGTGGCGACAAATTAATTTTCCTTTAAACACGGATCCATACCTAAAAACGCAACGCTATAGGGTTTTGGAAGTTTCCTTCGTCTTTCAGTAATCAAACATGTTGACCAAAATATTGGCTTAAGTGGTAGTCTATGTGTTTACTAAATTTTATGTCTTCCTAAAATGTCAACTTGAGTCCCATTTTTATCATTAATTCATTTTTAGTTTACCTGTCTATCATTAATGTTATTGGAAGTAACCATTAATATTATATTTAAACAACACTGAAATAGAATCTCCAGACAAGCTCTTATGGAAAATTTATACTCTATACTTCATGGTCGGTTTTCCTCAATAATACAAAACAAGATAAGCTAAGCGAATAAATTCTACTACATATGTATATATTTGTTTTATTCAATAAAAATACAACAAATATGAATGTCGTAAAGCTAAATAGTTTTTGTGTATTTTTAGTAATATTGCAGAAAAATAAAAAGGTTGAAGTATATATAAATTTATTTTTTATATATTTTTTTAAATGTGGTACTAGTTACATTAGACACATCTCGTGTGTCGATATCCCAAGAAAACAAATTAGGTTGACTATGCCAAAGAGTTTTCATTCAATTATTGAATTATTCGATGAAAAAAATTAAGTTGACTAAGCCGAAGGGTGCAGTAGCAGGAGCAGGATTCCCTATTCAATTATTAAATTCTGCTGATGAGCATTGTAGCAGCAATTTTTTTTATTATGTTAAATACTAATTATTTTGTAATTAAAACTTGAAATAAATAAAAAGTTTTACGAAAGGAGCAAGATCGTGAGATTCAGTAAACAGATACTTATCAAGTTGACATTATAAATACCCATGTCAGGTCGATAACTCTCATGCATGCAGGCTTCGCGCATCTCTGAACTTTCTCTTTCCCTCCTTTCCCAAACCACAATGGCTGGAATCTGGTTCACGTCGCTAACGCTGCTGTTACTACTCGCATTTTCCTCCGCAGTTCGCTCGTGTTCGCCGTCGGACCTGGCCGCGCTGCTACACTTCAAATCCGCTCTCCATGAATCTCGCGACGGAATATTCAACTCCTGGACCGGTACCGACTGCTGCAGCAACTGGCGCGGCGTCTCCTGCGACCGCGACTCTCGCCGCGTCGCCGAAATCAGCCTCCGCGCCGGTCCAGTCTACACCACGTTCGAGAAGCCTTACCGTCCGGAAAACATGTCCGGTTACATCTCGCCAGAGATTTGCAAGCTCACTCACCTCTCCACCCTCATCATCACCGACTGGCAGGGAATCTCCGGCGAGATCCCGCGCTGCATCTCCTCCCTCTCCTTCCTCCGCATCATCGACCTCACCGGAAACCACATTTCCGGCACTCTCCCCGCCGACATCGGGAAGCTTCGGTATCTCAGCCTCCTAAGCGCCGCCGATAACCTCATCGCCGGCGAAATCCCGGCGACGTTGACGAGCTTGACAGGTTTGACGCATCTGGACCTTCGTAACAACAAGATCACCGGGCCCATCCCGCAGAACATGGGCCAGCTTCAGATGCTGAGTCGGGCCTTTTTTAGCGGAAACCAAATTAGTGGGCCTATCCCGGCTTCAATCTGTCACATATACCGTCTGGTTGATCTTGATCTATCAAATAACCATTTATCCGGGCCCATTCCTGAAAGTTTGGGCCGGATGGCGGTTCTGTCAACGTTGAAGTTGGATAACAACAGGCTTTCGGGATGCATACCAAGGAGCCTGTTAGGGTCGAGTATTAACGAGTTGAACTTGAGCCACAACATGTTGGAGGGTAGTATACCCGACGCGTTTGGGGGTTCATGCTATTTCACGTTACTGGACTTATCGTATAATAACCTCAAGGGTCCAATACCCAAATCAATGTCTTCTGCTTCGTATATTGGGTACGTGGACTTTAGCCACAACCACCTCTGCGGCCCAATTCCTAACGCCTACAGTAACACCGATGCGTCGTCGTTCGCTTACAACGATTGCCTCTGTGGAAAGCCACTGAAAGCTTGTTAATTAATCATGAATGTGTCGATTCTTAACTATGTCACTTTATTTGGTTCTGTAAAATAAAGCAGAAGGCTTCCATGATCCATGCACGTGCGTGTCATGTATCATGTTAAGATCACCAAGTGAACCAATGTTTAATTAGAAGTGATGATTATTAACTCAGATTTTGGATTTCATTTCCGGTTTAGTTGCGTTTTTTTTTTTGGTGTATGGTTTTTAGATTGAAAAGGTTCATGTGATTTGGGGAATTTATTATATTTTGTTATCATGTGTGTGCAAAGAGAATCACGCTGATGAGGTTGACCAACCTCTTGTAAGAGTAAAGTAGATTATTAGAAAATGAGGGAGCATTTTTTATTTAGAGAGTAGCAGAGTTATTAATTGTGAAGAATGGAAAAATGAATTTGGAGACAGTACACGTGAAAGAAGCAGTGGCGACATGAATCACTGAATTTAGCTGTTAACATGCATTTTGGAGACTTTTTTATCTACAGATAATACCGTTTCCAACTTTGACCAATTTTCGTTTCAAAGGTATCTATCGGATACTAATCAGACACCACCAAACTCAAAACATAACAAGTTTATGAGTATTTTTCATATTCATCTTTTTCTTTTATACTTATATTAAAACTTAAATTCACTTTAATTTCTAACCATTTAAGATTTAGTGAAATAACATTTTTAATTATATCGACGTGGATTTGGTTATTTGTGTTTTCAAATTGGCATTAAGAATGTGATGCATGGATTTATGTATGCATTATTTTAGAATAAATGTATTTGTGAAACGGTCTCCAAATATATATATATTTTTTTTACGGAGAGTAACTATAAGATTTATAAAATTGTCAAGAGAGTTTTTTCCTGGATTTTCATAATATTTTTCCCTTTTGCTCTTTCTGAATTGTAAAATCTGAAAGTCATTTTTTTCTTTCTAAAAGAATGTCTTTCACATTACAGAATTTGAAATATAAAAGCAATTTGGAAACTAAAAATTACTTTCAAATTTTACAATTTAGATTATTATTTTTAAATCCACAAAATAGTGTCCAAATAATTTTGAAAAGTATGTTGAGTCAAACCCATGAGATATTGAATCAAAATAATTTTGAAAAAAACTGAGTCAAAATTTTCAATTTTTGGCATCTTGGACATTTAAATTGTTTAAATTGGTTGTGATTCATATTTGATAATATATAGTATGTTTAATTCACTTTTGAATATTGTGATAATGATTCCTTCATGTCAAAAGAAAATATTAAGAAGGTAATATATTCTTTTTAAAATATTTGAAATGGTTTATAATAAATTATGTCATTCCAGATAAGAAATTTGAAAGAAAAAAATCTAAAACTTGAAGGTCAAAATGACCTAAAAAAGTAAGAGTTTGTTTATTCTTATCATATTAGATAGAGAAACTATTTTTCATGAATTTGAACTAAATTTTTTAATAGTTATTTTTCTGTTTATGTCTGCAATCATATTTTCATAAAAAAAGAATGTTATTCTTTATAAATAGTTTGTAAGATTTTTCTTTTTATAATATTAACAGAAATTGTTCTGATTTTTTTTTCCAATATTAGTTAGAAAATTTCTCACTTGACATCTATAAAAAAGTTAACAAAATAAAATAACTCCCGATCAATATCACCATAAATAAATTAATATTGACATTAACTAAAAAATAGTTGTTGTTAACACCAATTAGAAAAACACTTTGTTATAATGAGAGTTGAAAAGATCTAAAACATATTTTAACCAAAAAATAACACTAAAATGGAATAAAACAAATTATGAATATTAATACTATTGAATTATTAATAATTGTTTAATATATATTTTTCTTTTAATAGTAATTTAAACTAAGTAATTAAAATTTAATAAATTTGAATTGCGTTATATAACCAAACTATTTAAAAAAAGAAATAAGGTATATTTAAATTTTAATGTAAAACATATCCAAACCCAAGTTAAAGAATTTGGCTAAAACAAAAATAACAAACAGAAAGGTCATGATTCTACTGCAGCTGAGTATTAATTTAATTAATAACAAAGCTAAAAAAACTAGAAGATATTCATCAACTATATTCATTAATTGAATAATGATGACTTTAACCTTTACAGTGTTTATTTTTTAAAGTGAAATGAAGAACTTGTATCAACCTTCAATGTTGAAATAAACTGTGTAATACTCATCTCTGAATGAGAACAATGGCTCCAAAAGAAAGTTCCTGTTTACGCCTTTAGCCACAAAACTGATAGGATTGTATTGGCTCAATCCCTTTTGAGAAATAAAGCTTGTGGCTTCGTTAAACTTAGCATCAGAATCAGATTTGCATCTGAGCTTCACTCCTGCACTAGAACTCAAACCACTATACACATAACAGCCCTTCAAGCTCTGTGATTCCAAAGAAATGCTTTCATTTCTTCCATCCAATCCTGGTACCACAACAAAAACAGATGATGGCTTGCCATTGGAAGAATCTTCAATGAGAAGAGGTTTATCTGCTCCTTGGTGAACCACATTCATTCCAGGAAGATCAAATGGTTCTAACATCACTGATCTATCTTTAGCATCTGCTAATGTTGAAAACTTTGAGGAAGATTCTCTTGGGACAAGCCTAAAAGTTGCCTGAAGAGCCAAACCAGTCCCAGATTTAGGAAGCTTTTGCATACTAAGAGAATGGTTTGAATTTGCCAAAACAAAAGTTGAATTTTCAAAGGATTGGGAAAAAGAAACTAGTTGACTATTGTAACTGGCAGGAACAGGAGTAATCCAGTCTGAATTATTAGCCCCAGATTTAAGGTGCCAATCACCACCGAGGGAATGACCGGCAAGTAGATAAGGACCATAAAGAATTGCTTGAGTAGATGCATATTCAGGCCTGTCATCTGAATTCAGTTCAGAAACAGTATCAGTAATAAAAACAACTTTTTTGTTAAGAAATATATGCTCTGACAGAAAAATATCAGCACACAGATTATCCTGTTAAGCTACCTTTTATGGCCTCTGTTCTTAAGGTTAGGGGCAACTGAAGAGTCAGCTTGTCACTAGCATTCCACTGTCTTGTGATTGACAAAAAGTTTCCTGCAGGCAACAAAATAGAACACTCGTAATGTTTCATTTGTTATTTTTTTTCTGCAAAAGAACTTGTTTCTAACATTCTAGCAACTTGAGTGCATGAAGGTAAGCATTAGAATCTCTGCTTTTGTATAACGAAAAGGAAGTGAAGAGAGATTCACACCTGGAGCTGGAAGAGATAAAGGTTCACCATTTAAAATCCCCTTGGCACCATCTAGACTAGTCCAAGTAGGTACTCGAAATTTCAATGTAGTCGAAGTTTTCTGCAGAAGTAAAGCATTATGATGACATTCAAAAATAAATCATCACTGCAGAAGGGTTTGGAACAGAAACAGTGGGAATCTTGCGCAGATTATGAAGACAATTACTCTATAAGGTATCTAAAAGGTGAATGAGAGATGCCACAACCCATAAAACAATGTCACAGTTACCTGTAATGGAGAAAACGTAAATGTGACTCGTAAGTAAGGATCCCATGAAGCAGCTGGAGCAATTGTCTGATTGACCAAAATTTTTCCAGATTTCCAGTTAAATGAGCTTGATATGTACTGAATGATGTAAAGTGTTGGATTTTCCACTTCTTCTTCGAAATATATAGAATCTCCCAACTTTGAGAATGATTCAATTCCTAACAAACAAAAAAGGTAAATTTAGAACAAAAATGGCTATAAGAGTGGTGAAGTTGAAAAAGAATATGAAGCAGTCTTGAAAGTATATAAACAAAACAGATGCACACCCGTTCCATAGCAGCACCAGAAAGTGTTAAACGGTGTTCCCCAACTATGGTAAGTATGAGCCTTGGAAACCCCAGGACCAAGTGGAAGCATGTAAATCATCACTCCAGGATCTGTTCCTCTTTGAATACTCAGCACTCCATTGGTTAATGCACGCTCATAATAGTCTGCATAAGAGACTTCTTTGGTCCATCTAAACAGGTGCCGTGAAACCTGAAAATGTTTACTCGTATTAAGACAACCGAAACAATCACAAATCACAAATATACACATTTTTAACATCTCAAGCGTTTCATAAGGAGGTAATACAATGATGAATGAATGGCTGTACCTTTAACATATTATAAGTTGTGCAGGATTCTTCATTCTCTGTTGTTTTTAAGTTATCTGCTATTCTCTTAGGATTTCTCCTATGAAAAAAAAAAAATAAACAGGAAAAAGGAGTTAAGCAAGAATATGGAGTTGATTATGAACTAAAAACAGAAACTAAAAATGCAACATCTTAATACCAGAATTCGCCGACAGATGTCCCTCCAGTTGCATAGCTGTGAGAAGAGTTTATGGTTTCCATGAAGAATGTCGCAATTTCCTAACACCAATAAAAGCGAGAACAAATCTCAGAAAATTGAAAGGCATGACCAACAATTATATTCAAGGCATTACATACTGAAAGTTCAAAAACTAAAAAAAGTAATATAATAGGAAAAAAAAACACTATTTCACTTAAACTCAATATAAGTGAAGCAATTTTAAGGGAAACAAACAATTACATATAACAGTAATCTACATTGTAAGTAAAGCAATTGACCTTATGAAGTGGTTCGCCTGTGATTTCATATCGCCTTTGAGATCCAACAACAATTGGGATATGCGTATTAGCATGCATGTCAGCTATGTCATTAGCCTACATTGAAAATCAGAATTTTAAAAATAATTCAGGGGTTTTAACTTAACCTTAGATACAATTTTTAGACCAGAAAAAAAATGCCTAAAGTACAACTTTAAAATTTCTAATTGTTTCATTTGAAGGCCAACATAACATATAGAACACAGTTACCATTACCTGCACTGCAAGCAACCCTAAAAAGCACGGCTTGTCAAAAAGTTGAGCCAGAAATATATGCTTAGAATCTCCCTACATAGAAAAACATGACAACTTCACTTACAAATTGATGTTTGCAGGTAACTCGAGGTATAACATGAAATTACACAAACCAATTAACTTACTGTTATGCTGTATAATCTGTAAAGTACATCATTCATTCCTCCAGTTTCCTGGTTCAGTGATTGATAGTGTCTGTTTACAGTGTACTTTGTTATTACATTCTGCACTCTGTTGTAGAAGTAGTCAACCATCCGAGTCACCATTTTTAGAGCTTGAGAGTTTCCAGCAAATGTATATTGATCCAAGAGACCAGCCATAATCTGTCAAAGCTGAAAAGTTGAAATCCAACAACAAAGGGTCGAAAGCACTTCCATTATCAAAATGAAGTTTTGAGAGTACCTTGTGAATGGTATAATATGGAGCCCAAACTTGTTGAATAGCTTCAAATCTATCAAAAAACTCAGATGGAAATGCAGATAGATATCCCGTTCCAATTTTCTCCTGACAGGCAGACAGACCAGCAACAAGAGATGCCATTTTCTGTTTCAGCTCATCGTTCTGTGTGCTGGCCCACATTAGAGATGTTGCGCTCAAGTAATGCCCTACACAAACAAAATAACTTGATTTTTCTTTCGGTTCTTTCAAGATCATTAATCAATGAATTTGGTCCCCACCACTTCCCATAAGCAAAAGTCAGAATTCGTGAAATGACCTTTGGTGATATATTCTAAGCCTAACTCAACCCTAAAAAAAGTGATAAACATGTTTTATTTTCTTGACAACATGGATCTACAACTATTATAAATAAACCAAAAGTGAAATTAGCAAAAACATAAAATAAAATAAAAGTGTAACATCTAGAATGATTAATGAAATAAACTAACCAACAAAATGTCCCCTGAGTTCACCTCCGGGTTCTTCCCACCCTCCGTAGGGAGTACCAGGAGTGGGTAAACCCGCTGTCTTCCTGAAGCTCCAAATCAACCTGTCCACATCAAACATCAACAGATACTCCAAGTTTGTTTGCTGTGCTGTGCCATGGATGGAATTCTTATGCAACCTCACATCCTCAAGAGGCACTTCTTTCAGAAAACCTTCAGGTGATTTGAACACACCCATGTTCTTAATTTTCTTATACATAACCGCCCAATCATGTTGTTGTTGTTCCGACAAGAACTTCCTCGGCAGCATATCAGCCCACGCAGATTCATCCGTTGGCGTCAAATGGTAGTGAGACATCACCTCTTGCTTCCACGTTTCATTCTTGGATGACAATAGGTCATGAGTGAAAGTATGAGATTGCGTAGGAATGTTTGTGCATTCTTTAACAGCAGCAGCACAACCGCACAACACCAGCACCACAAACACAGACACAAAAACCTTCATCTTCCTGAGAAATTCAATGCCAAAACTAACTCAGTTAAAGAACCTTAAACCAAGCAATACAGCTGCAAACAGAATCATCAAATCAAAGTCGAAAACATTAACCTTCAAGTAACACTAAAGTGTACAACCAATACAATTGGAACCTTTCACACATTAAATCGAAAACAAAGAAGAAAATACCTTGGAATTTGGTTTTTCAAATGAGTAAAATAGTTAGGATAGTATCAGCAGGTAAGAGATATATATAAGGTCTATAAAACAACAGAAATTTTCTGTTAAAAACAAACTCGTTTTCCTATAAATTTTGACAGTTTTTATTTTGTTTTATTCATTTTTTTTTATAAATATTTTACCTTGGTTAAGGTTTGACTTCTGATTCTATCCTTCTTCATTAAAAAAGAAAAAGAAAAAACAAATTAATTAATTAATGTCCCATATAATAATTTTAAGTTAACTGATTAATGTCTCATATAATTTTATAATTTTATGCAAATAAAGAAAGTTAACTAATTAATGCCCCATATAATTTATGCAACAAAAGAGTATAAGTATTAATGCAAAACCATTTCTTTTATTTAAAACCACATATAATTAAATTTAGTTGTTATAAGTTATGGCAAGAAACATTAATTTTCTACAAAAGAATATGTTATATATGCCACTAAATATGATTATGATGCTTCTATTAAATTTCCTATATAAGTTCAGTTCAGGTCAGGGAAGTTGGCATTACATAAAAAATTTATTAAAGAAAATAAGAAAAAAGAAAAAAAAATGAGAATCATACTAAATAGATGATAAAATTATATTATAATTATAGAAAAAAGTATTATGATTTTCTTTATAAAAATAATTTCATAATTTGAACTTTATATATCATGAAAAAAATGAACTCGTCACATTTAAAAATTTATTATTAATCGATTATTTTCTCTTGTATTTTAAAAAAGACTTTTAATTTTTAAAAGTTTTCGTTAAGATTTAGTATTGGTTTTTTTTGGACTGGTTTTCTTTGGACTACACCAGTTAGATTTTCTTGTATTTTGAAGAGTCTCATCATCATCTTTAGTAATATTATCAAACATATTACTCTATTTAGAAGTTATTTTTAATTTCTTCACAAAAAGAGTCTTCTTATATGTCAAACTATTAAGAACTATCTTTGAACTATTCTCTATTTAATCAAATTATTGTAAATCATGTAAACTATTGATAAAGGGAATGACATCCTAAAAGAAGAGACATGTCGACCAATAAATCAAATCTCATTACTCCTATTCATTTCATTCATATGTTATTTTTTTTTTTTACTTCTTAAAATGCTTCTTCACAGTGCAATAAAAATTACAATCTTGTCAATTTTAATAAGAAAATAATTATAACTTTTTCTTATTATTATGGAAAACATAACATAGGTTTGATTTTATTTCCTTTTAATTGCATAAATTGCATTTATAATTTATGGAACAAAAAGTATAAGTATTAATGCAAAAATATTTCTTTTAATAATTACATTTAGTTTAATAAGTTATGGCATAAAACATTAATTTTCTAATACGTACATTTCACGTGAGGATATGGTATATATGTTATATATGCCACTAAATATGATGCTTTTATCCATTTCATATGCTTCTTCCTTCTTTTTTAATTCTTAAAATGCATTTTTCCAATACAATAAATTACCATGTTACCATTTTTCATAAGAAGAATATTATAACTATTTTTAGTATTATTATGAAAGCATAATATTGTTTGATTTTCTTTCCTTTTAATAACATAAATTGATTTTATAATTTATGCAACAAAAGTATAAGTATTAATGCAAAATTTTTAATATATTATTTAATTTATATATTATGCTTAAATATTTTAAAAAATTATCCAATTTAAATTACTTTAAACAATATGAAAACTAACACAAAAAACTATTAAAAAATATGAAAATTAACAAAAAAAATATTAAAATATATATATATATATATATATATATATTTTATTTAAAAGACTATTAAAATATATTTTTTCTTATCTCACTATAAGAAAAAAAAAAAGATAATGGACGTTGATTTAAAATTGTAGTAATAGATACTAATTTATTTTTAAACAAATTCATAATTTTTAAACATGATATAATTATTAAATAGAATAATTGAAATTAATTTTTAAAATTCTTTTTAGTAAATTAAAATTTCTTTAAATATACTTATAATAAAAAATAACTCCTTATTACCTATTAGCAACAACATAATAAGTTGTTAAGAATCTTAAGAAGTGTGGTTTGTATGTTAGATACAATGTGATGTTACTTTAATTCATAAATTTAAATATATATATATATATATATATATATATATATATATATATATATATATATATATTTTTTATAAAACACATATATAATAAATTTTTTTTATATATATTTTTTATATATATTTTTTATATTTTTTTTTTATATATGTTTAAAATAATATTATTATATAAAAAACAATATATATTTATAAAAAATATATATATATATATATATATATATATATATATATAATCTTCTAAAGTCTAATATTAGGAATTCTG